>Ga0316207_10002358_pt1 | contig 19657 bp, 16 predicted proteins | sample 6weekpyrite_MG_FD_204943 | JGI IMG/M metagenome (GOLD analysis project Ga0316207, IMG submission 204943) | Microbial mat bacterial communities from mineral coupon in-situ incubated in ocean water Damariscotta River, Maine, United States -... | ecosystem: Environmental > Aquatic > Marine >...
TTAAAAGAAAGATTTAAGCTCATTCGTTAAATCTTGTTGCTCGTTGCTGTTGCCCCGAAGCAGGATGCGTATCATACGCTTCCGAGTTTTGATGTCAACGCTTTTTTAATGTTTTTCGAAAGTTTTTATAAACCATCGTTTTTCATAAAACTAAACGTTAAGTTAACTATTTAGCTTTAATAGCGAAGAGATAACTTATCAAAACATCCAGTTGATTAAGCTATTTGCTTGAACCCCTTGGAACTGGAGCGCATTATAGAGTTCTTCTTAAAAGGTTCAAGCTTTATTTTGAAATATTTAATTGTTCGCAGATAAATTGAACTAAACGTTGTTTTAATGGACTAACTGATAGGATTTTAAGTATCAGGAGTTAACTATTTACTTGTATTACTGCTTATTGTCTTTAATATGTTTATTCTCCCTTCTCTAATTGATGGAACAATATGTTTAGGAGTCTTATTAATTAATTGGATGTTTCAATGAAGTATTTATGTATTTTATTTATTGCCGTGTTAAGCCTTAGCCTCCCTACTTATAGCTACTCTAACAGTTTAATGAAAGTTAGACAGGAACAAGTTTTAACAGACTTATTCGATCAATTAGTTAAAAGACAAATAATTTCGGAGATGGCTATAGAAAAAAGTGTTAATGCTTTGCTCGAAAATTATCCCGAACAAATAGATACTGTTTTGAAAATAGCTATCACAAAATACCCCCAAGAATATAAACAAATTATGTGTGGTGCATTACGCGCTGAGCCTGCTTTAATGAGCGATGTTGTCGATACAATGCTAAAAGCTAATATTGCAAACAGTTCAGATATCATTAGTTTTGCTGTTACGCTAGAGCCAGCTTATGCACAGGAGATAGTTGATAGTGCCGTACTGCATGACCCTCTTGATATAGAGAATATTATTAGAGTAGCTATTGTCACTGAGCCGGTTATGGCAAAAATGTAGTGAAAAATACTATGTTGAGTTATCCCGAAAAGTTACTCGATATTCTTGTTGTGGCAATTAAAACATTGCCCGACCAAGTAGTAAACATTGTCAGGGATACATTAACTATTTCACCTGACAACACTGAAGTTGTTAGCATTGCTGTTAGTTCTTCAAATGGTAATAAAGCGAGAGAAATAATTGCAACTGCAATTAAATCTGGGCTATCTGAAGAGTCAGCCACTGCTGCTGCAATTGCTGGTGGAGCTAAAAAAACAGATATTGCCAAACAAAATAATTAATCTGATTGGTGTAACCCTAAGTTCTACAAATTTTATTTGTCAGGTTTCTTTGCGAGTAAAGACCCACTCGTTGCCTTGGGTTAAATCTTTACTATATTGGTAACCAGCTAAATCAAAACTTTTCAATTGCTCTGGCTCTGTTAACTGGTTTTGAATAATATAACGCGCCATCAAACCTCTTGCTTTTTTAGCAAAAAAACTGATCATTTTATATTGTCCGTTTTTCCAATCTTTAAATTGTGGTGTAATAACAGTCGCATTTAGTGACTTTTTCTTAACCGCTTTAAAATATTCATTTGATGCTAAATTAATGAGGGTTTCATCGCCTTGCTCAGCCAATACTGAATTTAATTCATTTGTGATAATATCTCCCCAGAATTGATATAAGTTGTTGCCACGAACATTATCAAGTTTGGTACCCATTTCTAAACGATAAGGCTGCATTAAGTCCAATGGCTTAAGTAAACCATATAGGCCCGATAGGATACGAAAATGCTGTTGAGCAAAATCAAAATCCTTATCGCTAAATGAATTAGCATCTAAGCCACTATAAACATCACCGTTAAAAGCAAGTACTGCTTGGCGAGCATTTTCAGGCGTAAATGGCAACGACCACTCACCAAAGCGTGCTGCGTTTAAGCCAGCTAATTTATCACTTAACTTCATTAATGAAGCAATCTGATCTGGAGAAAGTTCTTTACAGCGCTTAATTAAAATTTCACTGTGTTCAAGTAAATTAGCTTTACTTGTTTTAGTGGTAGCTAAAGGGGATTCAAAATCTAATTTTTTTGCAGGAGAAACAACAAGTAACATAGTTAAATTCTTTTTAAATAGTATCATTTTCTTTTTTAACTATATCACAGGCAAAACTTGATCATAATTAATTATTACTCACTGGTTGTTTTCCCAACAAATTTAGAAAAATTGCAACAAAAATGTGCAAAGGGGTATATTTATGCGTTTAATGTAGTAATATTTCATCAACTAAACTCATCAATCACATTTTTTAGCAAAATTCATAGGTATCGCCATGACAAACTCTCTTTCTCAACTTGAACAATTAAAACAAATGACCACAGTCGTTGCTGATACAGGCGATATTGAAGCCATTGCTAAGTTTCAACCGCAAGATGCAACCACAAATCCATCGCTACTATTAAAAGCAGCTGCATTACCTTTATATCAAAATTTATTAACTGAAGCGGTTACATGGGCAAAGGGTCAATCGACGGATGCTAGCCAACAAGTTAGTGACGCTGCTGATAAGCTATCAGTGCTTATTGGTTTAGAAATATTAAAAATTGTTCCCGGCCGCATTTCAACAGAAGTTGATGCCCGTCTCTCTTTTGATACTCAAGCATCAATTGCCAAAGCCCACAAACTAATAGCCATGTACAATGAAGCAGGTATAAATAATGATCGTATTTTGATCAAACTTGCTTCAACTTGGGAAGGTATAAAAGCGGCTGAACAGCTTGAAAAAGAAGGTATAAATTGCAATCTAACGTTATTATTTAGCTTTGCTCAAGCAAGAGCCTGTGCTGAAGCCGGTGTTTACCTTATCTCTCCATTTGTAGGCCGAATTCTTGATTGGTTCAAAAAAGATACAGGAAAAACAGATTACTTAAGTGATGAAGATCCTGGAGTTGTATCCGTTACTAGCATATACAATTATTATAAAGCACAAGACTACAATACTGTTGTTATGGGCGCTAGTTTTAGAAACATTGGTGAAATATTAGCACTTGCCGGTTGCGACAGATTAACTATCAGCCCTGCACTTATGGACGAATTAGCCAATAGTACAGCCAATGTAGCGCAAAAACTCAGTGCTAAAAATAGTGATGGTGTTGTGACAAAAGAATCACCATTGACTGAAAGTCAGTGGCGCTGGCAGATGAATGATGATGCTATGGCAACAGAAAAACTAGCGGAAGGTATCCGTAATTTTGCTATTGACCAAGTTAAACTAGAAAAACAATTAGCCGAAATGCTTTAAGGGAAATTATCCGCTAATTAATCACCACAAAACGTACTTTAAACGCACATTTTTGTTAAAAAATGTGCGTTTTTCATTTGCATCAATTAAAAAATATGATATTAAAAGAGTGCAGTTGATTTATGTTTTTACAGAAAATCTATCAAGGGGTACTTTTATGGATAATTTAAGCCAAGTGTTAAAGTCAGTTAGTCAACCCGCAAAAGGAAAAATAGCGTCGAGTAAAAAAAGAAAATGGCGTGAAATAGAACAGTTAAGAGATCAATTCCAACTTGAAAAAGAACTAAAAGCATATGAAGACTCGTTAGAGTACATGTTGGAAGAGTTTTAATCTCACTACTTTAAACAACTTGTTCAGATCAAAACCCAGCTAAGCTGGGTTTTTTTATGTCTAAAATGAAGGGTATGTCGCGATTACATGAATGTGAAGGAATGTTAGTGTTTAAAAATAAACCCCTACCTTTAAAATGTATATTGACAAAATTCAAACAAGCGTTTAACTTTCTAACGGTTCTTTATTATTAACAGTTAACCATCTTATATGTCAAAAACACTCATTAACTTTGTCCATGCAAATGGCTTTCCTGCTGGAAGTTATCGAACACTTTTTAATTACTTACCAGCGAAATATCAAGTTATCCATAATCAGAAATATGGTCATAACAAACAATACCCTGTGGAAAATAACTGGCAGCCTTTAGTTGATGAATTGATTAACTTTGTTAAACAGCAGCTAGAAATACATCAACAAGAACAAGTGATTAATATTGGTCACTCCTTTGGTGGCGTCATTGCTTTTATTGCTGCATGCCAACAGCCTAAGTTGTTTAAAGGGCTGATAATGCTAGATCCACCAGTTGTCACTGGCAGTACAGCATTAGCAATGAAGTTTATTAAGAAAACACGCTTAATTGATAAATTTAGCCCTGCCGGCAAAGCAAAAGTTAGAAGAACACATTGGCCCCTAGGCACGGATATAGCAAAGCTGTTTGCTCGACGACAATTATTTAAAAACTTCGATAAACGCTGTTTGCACGATTACGTGAGCAGTGGCATTGTTGAAAGAAATGGACAACTAGAATTAGTATTTTCTGCACAGGTAGAAGCTGATATTTTCAGGAACTTAGCGGAAAATTTATCAAGCTATAAAAATAAGTTAAAAATTCCGGCAAGTTTAATTTATGCTGACAAGACTGATGTTTGCCCACACATTTTTTTCAAAAAATTTACTAAATTAAATAAAAATATCGAGTTAGCCACCACCACTGGTGGGCATATGTTTCCGCTTGAGCGCCCAGAAGATACTGCACATTTAATTACCAATACAATTAAACAATGGCATAAATAAGTCAATCTTGATGTTGACTTATTTATGAGTTATGAGTGTTGGTAATGACTTTATTTGGAATATATAGCACAATGAAAGCCACTTAAGCACCAATTAGCCAAAACTCACTTTATGCTATGACTAATATCCCCCATTCAAAACGTTTATTACCAAGTACTAGTATGTTAGCGGCGTTTGATGCCGCAGCAAGAACAGGCAGTTTCACTGCTGCAGCGAAAGAGTTAGCATTAACACAAGGTGCGATAAGTAGACAGATAACAGCCCTTGAACAGCAATTATCTGTCAATTTATTCCAACGTAAAAAACAGGCGATTTTCTTAACAGAAACCGGCAAGGCATATGCAAAAGAAGTTAATAATGCATTAAGCCATATTCGTAGCGCAACACTAAACATCATGACTAACCCAACAGGCGGCATGCTCAATATAGCCGTTTTACCTATGTTTGGCTCACGGTGGTTAATGCCCAGACTGGCTGATTTTTTAGCTAAAAATCCGCAAGTTACCATAAACACAGTGACAAAATTATCACCTTTTGATTTCAATGCTGAAGATGTTCATTGTGCTATTCATTTTGGTAAAAAAAATTGGCCTGACGCTAATTGTTCATTTTTAATGGGAGAGGAGTCAATTCCGGTGTGCTCAGCAAAATTATATAAGAGTGCTAAATTCACTGACGATTCAGATGCTTGTGCGCGTTTAGTTGACCAGCCTTTACTTCACATAGCAACTCGCCCTAACGATTGGCAACATTGGTTTGAAGATCACAACATTAACAAACACAACGAGAAGTCGCAAAGCAAAGCAAAACAAGGAATGCACTTCGAACAATTTTCCATTGCAACCAATGCTGCCATTGCTGGGCTTGGGATAGCGTTATTGCCAAAATTTTTAATTCAAAATGAACTTGAACGCGGTGAACTGATTGCCGTTTGTAGTAAACCTTTAAAGACCGATAGCGGCTATTATTTAGTAACACCAAATGACAAACAAGATTACGCGCCGGCTGTTGCCTTTCAAACGTGGTTGTGCCAGACAATATCAGCTGAAAAATGTTAGTAAAAACGAGCTAACAGCAAAAAATTGACGGTTAGTTTTTAATCAAACCGTGCTGTTTAATATCTTCAAAAAAGCGAAAGAAACTCTCGTACCAAAGAAAATCAACAGAAAAACTTTAGCTTAAATATCAATTAAATAGATAAGAAAACATAACACAGAAAAGTGTCAAAAATTCAGTTGGCATAACACTTGCCACTTTCATCAACATAGAAACTATTTTGTTGTGAAGGTTTATTATGTCTTACTTAAGTTTACCTAAGTTAAGTTTATCTGTTATTAAAAAAAGTATCACTATGCTAATGTGCACTTTTCTTTTTGCTTGTAGTGCTAGTAATCAAGTTAATGATAGCTATTTTTCAGATGACGGTTATGTAAATGGCTATGTTTATCAAAATTATTCGCGTAGTCAGTTTAGTGCAGCAAATAAAGATACTCTAAAAAAACCACTAAGCTCAGATCATCAATTAATGATGTCATTATTAAATAGACCAATGACCTCAGATCAAGCCATGATGATTTCATTTGCCCAAGAAAGAGCCCGTTTTGCTAGCCTTTATTCAAACACTGGTTTTGCAAATTATGGCGTGCAAATTAAAGGCGATAAATCCTCAGATCAGCCAAATAGTAGTGCCGAACCTATATACATGAACCTTATCTCACAAGATATAAATGCAGTGAGTATCAGCGCCCCTCAGTAACCTAGTAACCTAGCAACCGAATAAGATTCGTAAAATAGTTTTTTGATAAAAAATAGGGAAATTCACCAAATAATTAGTTATTTCACAAAGTCATTATCTTTTTTTTATCTCCATAACTTGTAACTCCTTGTTACATAAGTGTTATCACTTGTTGGCATGAGCTGTGCTATTTTTAATATCATTAAAATAGCTTCACCTTATGGATAAACAAATGTTCACTATTAACACAAAAAAAGCACTGGTTATTTCACTTATCACTTTCAACACAGTTTTTCTCGCTAGTTGTTCAGAAACTACAGCTAAGGTAGAAACTGAAGTGAAGAAAGAGTTTGCCATTCCTGTTAGTGTTGCCAGTATTGAGCGCAACAGTATTTCTTCTAACTTTCACACTACTGCAACCTTAGAATCGCGCACCGAAGCTGACATTATTACCCGCGTTACTGGCATTATTGAGCAGCTAAGTGTTGAAGAGGGAGATTATGTAGAAAAGGGCCAAGTGCTAGCCCAAATAGATGCCCGTAGATACCAGTTAGCCCTTGATAAAGCAGAAGCTGAGTTGGCTGGCATTGATCAAGAGTTAAAACGCTTGTCATTAATGGCTGAAAAAAAGTTAGTGAGTGCTCAAGCCTCAGATAAACTTAAATATCAATACAAAGCTGCCGTTGCCGCACAAAAGCTTGCTGAGTTAGACTTACAAGATAGCCAAATAGTAGCGCCTATTTCCGGTTTTATTTCTCATCGTTATGTTAAGCCTGGTTATTTTACTCAAGGTTATCAAAAGTTATTTCATATCGTTGATGCAACTAATTTACAAGCGGTAGTTTACTTACCTGAGCATCAACTAAGTAATGTTAAATTAAATCAACAAGCTAACTTAAGCTTTAGCGCACGTACAAATCAATTTTACCAAGCAAAAGTTCGCTCTATTTCACCCGTAATTGATGCAAAAAGCGGCACTTTTAAAGTTATTCTATCTATTAAAAACAATGAACAAGAGCTAAAACCAGGCATGTTTGCGCAAATAGCATTAACCTTTGCTACTCATGAAAATGCTTTCACTATTGCCAATGATGCCATTATCACATTAGACAATAACAGCAAAATTTTCATCGTAAGAAACAATAAAGCGGTAGAAATACAAGTTAGCAAAGGTTTTGTTGAAGACCAGTTAACTGAAATCAGTGGCGATATTAACGAAAATGATCTGGTGGTTATTAATGGTCAACACAATTTAAAAGCTGATGCTTTAGTGGAAGTTCTTAATAATGATTTATTCAAAGCAGATGACGATTTATCAGAAAAAAATACAACCACCATTGTTAAAGCTAATTAAGCGTGACCGTCGTCATTGTTATTTAAGGAATCATTATGAGTTTAGTTGATACCGCGATTAAGCGCCCTGTTACCGTATGGATGTTTACATTTGCAGTCATTTTATTCGGCTTAGTTGGGCTGTCACGCTTAGCTGTCAATCTATTGCCAGAATTATCTTACCCAACATTAACCGTACGCACCAATTACACCGGCGCAGCACCAGGAGAAATAGAACAACTTATTACTAAGCCAATTGAAGAAGCCGTAGGTGTTGTCAAAGGGCTTAGAAAAATCAGTTCCATTTCAAAAGCAGGTCAATCTGATGTGTTGCTAGAATTTGAATGGCAAACGGCAATGGATATTACCAGTTTAGAAGTGCGTGAAAAATTAGATTTAATCACCCTGCCTTTAGATGTAGAAAAACCGCTTATTCTTAAGTTTAATCCATCATTAGATCCAATTATTCGTTTAGGTTTACAAAGCAATGACAATTCAATCGCTGCTTTAACAAAATTAAGAACTTATGCTGAATATGATATAAAACGCCAGCTCGAATCTTTATTAGGTGTAGCTTCTGTTAAATTAGGTGGCGGATTAGAGCAAGAATACCAAGTCGTTATCGACCAGCATAAACTGGCGCAGTTAAATCTGTCTAGCCAACAAATTATTGATCGCATAAATGCTGAAAACATTAATATTTCCGCCGGTAAACTCATTGATGGTAACACCCAGTATTTAGTGAGAACCTTCAATCAATTTACCAATATTAGCCAAATAGGTGAGTTAGTGGTTTACCGTGAAAACGATAAGATCATTTACTTAAATGACATAGCCCAAGTGCTAGATGGTTATAAAGAGCGCACTGATATTACTCGAATAAATGCAACAGAAGCGGTTGAGTTAGCTGTTTATAAAGAAGGTGATGCTAATACAGTACAGGTGGCAAAATTAGTTAATGACAAACTCGCTGCAATTAAAAAAACAGCCGGTGATAACTACCAACTTACCGTTGTTTACGACCAATCAACGTTTATCAGTAACGCCATTAGTGAGGTTAAATCTGCAGCTATTATCGGCGGTTTACTAGCAATGCTAATACTCTATTTGTTTTTACGTTCTATAGTACCAACCTTAATAATTTCTCTTTCTATTCCAGTATCTGTTATCGCAACATTTAACATGATGTATGGCAATGACATTAGCTTAAACATTATGTCGCTGGGCGGCATTGCTCTAGCGACTGGTTTATTAGTAGATAATGCTATTGTGGTGCTAGAGAATATCTCTCGCTACAAAGAGCAAGGGTTAAGTGTTGTTGAAGCGGCGAGAAAAGGTACTAAAGAAGTGAGTGGCGCTATTATTGCCTCAACTTTGACCACGCTAGCAGTATTTGTACCGCTAATTTTTATTGAAGGCGTTGCCGGGCAACTGTTTGCAGATCAAGCAATGACAGTCGCTTTCGCTTTAGTCGCTTCTTTACTGGTCGCGCTAACGCTGATTCCTATGCTCGCGTCTCGAGAAATAAAACAGCAGCACAGCAATGAAGAATTGTCACCTACAAAGCCAACAGCTTTTAAGCAGCTTACTATTAGTGCAAAAATAGCTTGGCTTTTAAAATTTCCCTTTAAAGTGCTCTTTATTTACTTACCAATGTTATTAATACGCATTGTTTTGCTAGCTTTTCACGCCACCAATAAAGGTTTATCTTTAATAATAAAACCTTTGTCTACTGGCTTTAATGTCCTTTTTGATCTGTTAGCTAATTTCTATCAAAAGCTACTATCTATGGCGTTAAATCATAGCCTTAAAACCTTATTTATTAGCTTATTGTTTGCCGGCTCTGCCTTGTTGGTTTTCCCTAAAATAGGTGTTGAGTTACTGCCTCCTTTATCACAAGGTGAGTTTTATTTTGACCTAGAATTAGCCCCTGGCACACCGCTAGCTAAAACAGATCAAGCGATAAATTTAATCGCTAAAAAACTACAAAGCGATAAACGAGTAAAAAGCACCTACTCACTAACTGGTAGAGGCAGTTTAATGACCAGTAGTAGCGATAAAGGTGGCGAACATCAAGCGCGTTTACAAGTGATGTTACATAATAGCGTCGATGAAAATGCAGTGATGAATGACATAAGACACTACGCTAGCAGTATTGTTGGCGCAACAACCTCACTCAATAGACCTGAGCTGTTCACTTTTAGCAAACCTATCAGTATTGAATTAGCAGGTTATGATCTTGATGAATTAAAAAACTATGCCAAACATTTAACGCAACTTATGGATAAATCGCCTGTGTTTGTTGATGTTGCTAATTCACAACGTAAGGGACAACCAGAGCTTGCGATTCATTTTAACCAACAAAAAATTGCTCAACTAGGACTAAATACGCCCGACATTGCGCGATTGTTAGCCGTAAAAATAGGCGGTAATGTTGCTAGTAAATACACTCTGTTAGATAGAAAAATTGATATTTTAGTGCGCAGCAATATTAAAGCGCGTGATTCTATTACTGACTTAGAAGAATTAATCATTAATCCCGGCAGCAGTTACCCTGTAACTTTAGGTAGTATTAGTGACATTGTAGAAACAGTAGGCCCTGCGCAAATCAACCGCATCAATCAACAACGCGTTGCGGTGATCAGTGCCAACATTGCTATGGGCGATCAAAAAAGCGCTGTAGCCAGTGCAACAAAACTAATAGCACAACTGCAATTACCTTTTTCTGTGGTGGCTACTTTTGGTGGACAAAGTGAAGAAATGCAACAGTCATTCGACTCTATGATCATGGCATTAACCTTAGCTATATTTTTAGTTTACTTAGTAATGGCTTCGCAGTTTGAATCCCTACTACATCCACTGTTGATACTCTTTAGTGTACCGTTAGCTGCTGTTGGCTCTGTTTATGGTCTTTTTCTCACCGGCACAAATATCAGTGTGATCGTTTTTATTGGTTTGATTATGCTCGCCGGCATTGTTGTTAATAATGCCATTGTATTGGTCGATAGAATTAACCAATTACGTAGTCAAGGCAGTGAAAAAAGCAGCGCTATAAAACAAGCTGCATTATCTCGACTTCGTCCTATTATTATGACAACACTAACCACAACTTTAGGATTAGTGCCTATGGCAATTGGTTTAGGCGAAGGCGCTGAATTAAGAGCGCCAATGGCAATTACAGTTATCAGTGGTTTGCTTTGCTCTACACTTTTAACCCTCATTGTTTTACCTGTTCTTTATCAGCTGTTTGATTATAAAAAGTTTAATAGTACTGCTGATAACACTGACATATCAATTACAACAAATAATGACATTGTGGAGGCTCGCAATGTCTAAGCCTGATAGCCAAAATAATACCTCGCAAAATAGCGCAATGAACTTAACGGCTTTAGCCATCAAAAAACCTATCACCACGTTAATGCTATGTTTAACTATGTTATTAACTGGTTTTGCGGCTACTAAGTTATTACCCCTTGAAAAATGGCCAGGGATTGATATCCCAGAAATGATGATTAATGCTCCCTATCAAGCGTCAACACCTGCAGAAGTTGAGCGTTTGGTGACTAAACCACTTGAAGAAGCTTTATCCACCATGGGCGGCATTATACGTTTAAACTCCTCTTCAACTGAAAATGGCGCACAAATATGGCTTGAAGTAGAATGGGAGCGTAGCTTAACGGGTAAAGCGATTGAGGCGAGGGAAAAAATTGATGCTATACGCCACCTGCTTCCTGAAGATTTACAACGAATTTTTGTCTATCAGTTTTCCACCGCCGACATGCCAATTCTCACTTTGCGTATATCAAGCGAGCGTGAGTTAAAAAACAGTTATCAGTTACTAAATAATTACCTGAAAAAACCCCTTGAGCGTTTAAGCGGAGTATCTAAGGTAGAGCTTTATGGTGTAGACCCAAGACAAATCTCTATTCGTTTACTTAGTGACAGAATGGCTAGTCATAACATTGATATTCAACAGTTAACAGCAATGTTAATCAAAGAGAACTTCACCATTAATGCAGGTTCACTTAAATCAGAACAAGCAAGTATTCGTATTAGCCCCCAAGGTGAGTTTACTAAGTTACATGATATTCGTGCTTTACAAGTAAAAGACAATGTTTACTTAGGTGATATTGCCACTGTTGATTTTGAACAACCTGAGCTTATTGAAGGTCGACATCTTGACCGCAACTATGCAATTGGCGTTAATATTTTTAAAGAGTCGAGTGCCAATTTAGTTGATGTGGCTGGTAGAGTGGTTAAATCTGTTGAAAGCATCAGTGACAGTCGCCAATTTGATGGCATAAATATTTTCATGATGGAAGATCAAGCCAAAGGGGTAACCGACTCATTATCTGATTTATTAGCTGCTGGGGCTATAGGCGCACTCTTATCTTTTGCTGTTTTATATTTATTCATGCGTAATACTACCGCCACTTTACTGGTTGTTGCGTCTGTCCCCTTCTCAATATGTATCGCGCTCGCGGTGATGTATTTGTTAGGTTATTCACTTAATGTGTTATCCATGATGGGCTTGTTGTTAGCGGTTGGCATGTTAGTAGATAACTCGGTGGTAATTACCGAGTCTATTTCTGCACAACATCAAAAAACACCTAACGCGACAAAAATTAAAAACATTTTACAAGGTGTTGATAAAGTATCGCTGGCAGTAATGACGGGTACATTAACTACCATGATAGTTTTTTTACCTAATATTATTGGTGAAAAAGTACAGTTAACAGTATTTTTAGAGCATGTTGCCATTGCTATTTGTATCTCATTGGCGGCATCTTTACTCATTGCAAAAACCCTATTACCTTTGTTATTAAGTAAAATATCGTTAGCTAAACTAAGTAATACTAAAACTTCAAGTAACGTAGATAAAAAGCAAAACAGTCGTTTTCAAATGCGTTATAAAAACAGTTTAACTTGGGTATTAGCGCACCCTAAAATCACGGGTTTTGCTGCACTATTAATATTAGCGAGCACTGCGCTGCCGATGGGAGCGATCACTTCTGACAATATGGATAACCAAGACGGCACTCGTCTTTATATGCGCTACCATATTGAAGGGCAATTTCCGCTAGAACACGTTGAGGGAATAGTTAATCGTTTTGAAGAGTACTTGTATAAACATCAAGAGGAATTCTACATTGACTCTATTTATAGTTATTACAATGGCGAAAGAGCCGCCTCAACTTTACTGTTAAAAGAGGACCGCGATATTTCGATGACAGAGCTAAAAGCACGTATTAGAAAAGACATGCCTAACTTCGCCGAAGCAAAACCAGATTTTGGCTGGCGAAGTGCTAAAAGTGGTGGTGTTAGTGTTACCTTAATTGGCCCGTCAACCGACTTGCTAGTAGAATTATCAAACCAAGTGGTACCGGTATTAAGCCATATTGAAGGCTTAGCTGATGTGCGTAGTGATGTTTCTCAACATCAAAAAGAAATGGTTATTATTATTGACCGCATCAAAGCCAGTCAAATAGGGTTAAATTCTCAAGAAGTCGCGCAAGTAGTTGGCACTGCACTGCGCGGCATAGAGCTAAGAAGCTTTCGTCATGATCCAAACGGTGAAATAAAAATACAGCTACTTTATGATCAACGTTTGAAGTACTCACTTAATCAATTAAAGAAACTCCCTATCACTAAGATAGATGGTCAAATTATTAACTTAGAAAATGTTGCTGAATTTAAAGTGCAACCTAGACTAACCTCTATTTATCGAGAAAATCGTCAAACGGCATTAACCATTGGCGCAAATTTAAACGATATCACTATGGAGCAAGCACAAGAGCAAATAACACTTGCCATGGATTCGCTGTCTTTACCGGTTGGTTATAGTTGGAAATTAGGTCAAGGCTTTAACCGCCAACAAGGTGATCAGCAAATAATGATCACCAATATGTTGTTGGCTTTAGCAATGATTTATATTGTTATGGCAGCTTTATTTGAGTCGTTATTGCTGCCTGCCGCTATTATTAGCTCAATTATTTACTCTATTGTTGGCGTATTTTGGTTCTTCTTTATTACTGGCACTAGCATGTCGGTAATGGGTATGATCGGCATTCTCATTTTAATGGGCATAGTGGTCAACAATGGCATTGTTTTAATTGATCAAATTAACCAAATGACACCAAAATTAGCAGATTTAAACACTATTATTAGCGACATTTGTGTAACACGACTTCGCCCGGTACTAATGACAGTTGCCACCACCGTTTTGGGCATGATCCCACTTGCCCTAGGCTCAACGCAAATAGGTGGCGATGGTCCTTCTTATGCCCCCTTAGCTATCGCAATTATTGGTGGTTTAACTTTTTCAACGGTTACCAGCTTATATTTAGTGCCTTGGTGTTATTTAATGTTTACCAAAATGGCAAGAAATACCAGTATCGGTTTTTATCATGCCAATGTTTTTGCTAAACGTTTAACTCAGATGAAAGGAAATTAAAACATCAAGGTGTGATTGGTTTGCTTGTAGGCTGGATTTTAATCGCACTCATGCAAGCGCGAGCAAGTTCCCGCCTACAAAAATGACAATACCTGAGCGACAGACACAGGCATGTAAGTTTATTAACAATCCACAGTCCACGCTAGCGCGTTAAAAACTTGCTGCCATTGTTCATCAAAGTCAGCATTAATTGTTATTTTTTGCTCAGTAACTGGATGAATAAAACTGAGCGACTGAGCTATCAGCATTAAACGTTTAAAGCCGAAATGTTCAATGAAGAAAGGATTTTGCTTGTTGTCGCCATAGTTTATATCACCAATAATGGGATGACGTAAATGAGCTAGGTGTCTGCGAATTTGATGTCGACGCCCTGTTATTGGTTGCAGCTTAACTAAAGAATAACGGACACTGTCAAACCTTCCTAAAGCGATAGGTAAACTTGCTTGTTTGATAACTTGGTAATGTGTTTGCGCAGCTTGCGGCGCTTTATCACGACTGACATTTTTATCACCGAGCTTATCTAGTTTTTCTTTTAGAGCGTAATCAATTAACGTATTTTGCTCTGTTATGGCTAAATGTCCGCGTACTAAAGCGTAATAGGTTTTTGTTAGCTCAGCTGTAGGCTCTTTCGCTATCTTTTCATCGTTAACAGCATGAGATTTATCTGCAAATGCAGCATTCAGCTTTTGGGCAACCTCTTTTGTTAAAGCGAATAATAACACTCCTGAGGTTGGTCTATCTAACCTATGTACGGGATAAACATATCGACCAATTTGATCACGCACCAACTGCAAGGCAAAGTAAATTTCATCTTTATCCATAAAACTGCGATGTACAAATAACCCTGCTGGTTTGTCTACCGCAACTAAATACTCATCTTGATATAAAATTTTTAGTTGTGGTTTTTCAGGTATTAGCTTTTCTGGCTGCGCTTTTTCTGGCTCTACTTTTTTTGACTCTGTTTTTTTAATTGGCTTGAACATAAATTGTTATTAGTTTTGCTAGATATGTGCATTATCTCTATAATAGCGCGCAGACTCAATCTCTCTTTATTTTGGTTTAAAATTTCCCTTTATGGATACTATCGATACTATTTCACAACTTCTTCGTGCTTCAAATTCTCAATTTCGACTTTATGATCTTGGTCGAAAAATAGAAAAAATATCGAAAGATCAATTTGAAAAAATAGAGTTAAACCAAATTCCCTACCCAACACCTGCTCAAGGTCATGCTTGTATTGCTATTGCCTTTTGGCAACAACAATCACAACAACCTTATTTATGGCTGTTGAAACTACCATTAGATGAGCGTGGTTTATTGAATCAAGGTGCTAGAAATCATTTTATCGCTATTATTGTTGAAGCGCTCGGTAGTGATTTAACTCAAGACGCTAACGAGCAACAAGAGGAGTTATTAAAAAGTAATCCTTATTTGTACACGCCAGCGCAATATAAGCTAGCGGCTTTAAATAGCAAAATTAAATATGAATTAAAGCATGAAGCTAGTGAGTATTTATTACCATTTTCAGCTTATTTGACAGGTAAAGACGGTTGGCATAATTGGCAAGCTGTGGGCGTGCAAGGCATCACTGATTTTGTGGTTAGGTTAAATGAAAATATTGACAACAAAATGAGCTATAGCCAGTTATTGGTAAATGCCCTACCGCATTTACCAAGCGAAGTTTTATTGCCATTGTGCGGTGCTTTAGAAAATGAAAAACTTTCAGTTGAATTAATTGGTGCCCTGTTAAATTTACTTAAAGCACAGTTAACGTTAACAAAAACACACCCAAGTGAAGATGATTCACTAATGCAAATTCAACAGCATTTACTGCGAAGTTTAGCCAGTAATTGCCAACATGTGCATGTTCAACGTTTTATCAATGATTTATTAGAACAAAAGTATTTAGCGCCAGAATTATTGATTACAATTTCTGGACGGTGTTGGCTATCACTCTCGAATACACAACAATTAATGAGCTTTTTTGAACATTTAGTTGCTTGTAATGACCAAGCACTATTTAATAGTATTTTTAAAGATTTGGTTGCTATTCCCGTGATACGGCCTATTGTATTTCAATGCATGCGAAACCCAGAGCGTAGCAATGCCTTGTCACAAGCCATTGGACAATTATTTAATCAAGCATAAAGGCTTGAAGTTAATAAGCCAAATTTAGTTTATTTGAGGTAAATCAGTTCACTATGGAAAATATTTATTATTTACTATTTGTTTGTTTATTATGTTGGTACTTTATCTATTTACGAAAAGTATCTGAAGCAGCGCGCTTACATGCAACCCGATATTGCGAACAAAGTCAGTTACAATTTATCGCTATTGCAAGGCGTTCAAGTCGGTTAACCTTTAGTAAAAATCATGGCTTAGTATGGTTTAGTTTATTCGATATTGAATTTAGCGGTGATGGTGAGTCTAGTAATCATGCCACTTTAAGTTTATATGGTTTAAAATTAGACAATGTTGATATTCCCCCTTATCGGGTTCATTAATAATAATTATTCCCAGATGTTTTTCTCAGTTTACAGGACACTACAGTGCAGTTTTTAAAGTCTCTTTTTTGCTTACAAGGTTTTGATAACCGAACTCGTTTTTCTGCTATTTTCACGGCTATCACTATTATTTTCATTATGCTGGCTTCAGCTTTTACCGGAAAGCTTGTGATCTCAATTGTATTATTGCTGCTATTTTCTTTCGTGCTTGCGTTAGCTAGTTTGCGCCGTTTACATGATGCTAAACTCAATAAAAATTGGCTGTTTGCGCCTAGCCTTGCGTTTGCCATAGTAGCCTTAATCATCATTTTGTCAGAGCAGCACAGCAGTTATTATTTACTCACCATTCCAACGATTTGCTCTGCGGTATTATTAACTTACCCTAGCGCGGTAAAACGCAATTTCACTTTAGGTTATGATGGCCCTGTTGATATGAAAGAATACCAGCAGGAAACTCATTTAGGTAAAGAAGCTAAATTTCGAATTGAGCCTACTTTGGTCGGTGATAATGCTATTTCGCTCAACAGTGATGAAAATTCTGACAACGTTAATGGAGAAACATATACTCAAGGAGCAGAGCCCTATAATAGTCAAACGGATATTGGAGAACTGATCCGCTTGAAATTATTAAGTAATAAAAAAGCACAGTGGTTGATTGCCGGGTTTGTTGGCATAACCTTAACTGGGGTTGCAATATCATGGTTAACTAATTATTTAGCTGCTAAAGATACTGATATAAGCGCTGATACCTCAAACATCCAAACAGTTAATGTAGAGCCATCATTGACCCGAACACACCCATTAATCATGCCCGACAATTACACCTTGTATTTATCTGAGCATCAAGGAATTACTATTAATTGGCAAGCTGATGACGTTAATAACAGTCTATTGTGGTCTCAGTTAACGGCTCAAGGAGATGAAAGCTGCAAAGAAATCAGCTTCAACAAAGGTGATCCAATAAGAACATTGTCAGTACAAGTAGAACAAGAGTCTGGTGTCAATAACGCTTATTTTGCCAGTTTTTCACCACTTGATAGCCAAACGCTAATTCAAGCATTAGCATTTCGTAGCAACTTTACCCTTTGTGGCTATAATTTTTCGTTAAAAGGTAGTCAGGCTGCTTTGGCACAGAATGCGCAGTATGCTCAGTGGGTGAATTATTAGCTATTTGCTGTGAGTAAAACCAATTCCGGCGTCAAATAGCTGATCATAAATATTTTTCATCGCTATGGTATTTTCAGTTAAAGAATCATTCCATTTACTGCGCTTTTCAAAACCTAAATCACTAATAAGATAATAGTGATCAGCCTCTAAACCACTCGACTGTAAACATGATTTAGTGCATGACAAATTACAACCATCAATAGCGATAATAGGACGACCGGAGTTTGCTAATTCAACAATAGGTGCCACGTTGCCTACAACACCTGAAATACAGGACATTTCAGCAAGACCATCACCATCAAGATTCAACGCTATGTTATGGGCCATTTGCGCTAAATTAGAGCAGCCAGAACAAGAATATACAATCGGTTTTTCTTGCTCTTTTACATGTTCATTATTCTTATGCTCTGACACAGCCGTTATCTCACTTAGTTTATTAATTATATATCACTGTGTAATAAAGTTAATTAATCACACAAGTACCCGATTATCAGATTCTAACAAGGTAAAACAAGCACGTTTTGATTTATATCAATGTTTAGCTGATTTCGACTATAATCAGTTATGAAAAATTGTAATACCAAATTGATTAAGTTCTTTCCCACTCAGCGAGAATTAAAAGGCTTAGAGGCAAGGCATTGATTGAAGAGAATGGTTGCTCCCTTGTCGAAATCAATAACGCAGCATATAAGCCTTTTAAACTCGCCCTTTGGGAGCTTGCTCGATGCCCACTAACCGTGTTAAATTTATTTGATTTAGAATGACTAGATCTAAACAAATTTGCCTTGTTATTGAACATCGAGCATAGCTCTGAGTTGGGAAGAAATTTAATCAAATTGGTATAAGCAGCGAAAAGAGACAACAGGAAATAGTTTTTAAATAGCCAAGCTTTAAATAAAAACCCAAATATTTTGTATTTGGGTTTTTCTGTATTTTCTAACGACAAATTATTTTTCTGCTTGATTCTCTAACGCTAATTTCCGTCCAATCCTATAAGCTTCAACACCACTGACTAGCCAAGTTATTAATAAAATGGATAATGCAGGGCTAAGGGACGATGTTGATGTTGCAGATTGTTGCTGAACCAATTCAGTAATCGTGGCAAGATCAGCAACAACCTCGCCACTTTGCACTTGCGCAAGTATTTCATTTACTCTAGAAAATAAATCACTCATCAACAGGTACAAACCAATTACCGCAAAAGTTGCAAAAAACAGAGCTGATAAATACTTTTTCAGCAGTATCTGCCCAGCTCCCGGGAAAATTAACAGTGAAAACAGTGCCGCTTTTAAAGGTTTATGCTTCAAAAATAGAGACCTATTTATTTGGCTGCTTGTAAATATCTTCAGGTCTAAGCTTTAACACCTTACGTGACGATTTGTTGCTGTTAGCTTTATCCGAATTAGGGTTAACATAAATAGCACTGGCATTTGGCCTAGCGCCGTCTATGCGAGGTTCTTTATTCTTAGGTTTTCCTTGGTAACTGTTTTGCTTTTTACCTGATGGTTTATTGTTAGAGCTGCTCTTGTCAATTTTTGATGTTCTCGCCACATGATATTTCTTATCAATGGCTTGGAGCAAGTTTCGCAATACTTGATCTTTGCACTCACGATAGTGCTTATGATCAACTTTTCTAGAAAAAGCGCTCAATTCAGGCTTGTTCAAACGAAAGTCAACACTATCGAGTAAAGCAATTAAATCCTCAGCTTTCAAATTCAATGCGATCTTTAACTTAGTTAAAATAATGTTGTTAGTTAATCGTTTTTCAGGAGTAGCTTGTGCACCCTCTTTTTTTCCACGCTTTTCATTAATAAAACCATTTAAAAATGCAGCTAGTTCTACATCTTGACAGTTAATAAAATCAGCATCATTATCTTT
>Ga0316207_10002359_pt1 | contig 19654 bp, 18 predicted proteins | sample 6weekpyrite_MG_FD_204943 | JGI IMG/M metagenome (GOLD analysis project Ga0316207, IMG submission 204943) | Microbial mat bacterial communities from mineral coupon in-situ incubated in ocean water Damariscotta River, Maine, United States -... | ecosystem: Environmental > Aquatic > Marine >...
CCGTAGCATTCAGCCCCATACTGTCAAACTCGTTACCGTATGGCATGCCATTACGAATGCCTACCTTTTTGCCCTGCAACTCACTTAAGCTTTGCAAGGGTGTGCTACCTGCTTTGGTGTAAATGTAGATTTTTCCAAGGTTGAAAGGCTTTGATTGAACCGTAGCAAAAGCGAGATTGAAAAAGTCTACATCAGCGGGAGCCAGACAATCCACCTGCCCTGCCTCAAACTGTGCAATTGCTCGGGCGGGTGGCAAAACAGTGTTATTTATAGTGACACCAGATTGAGTTGCGGCTGAAGCCATTGCTTGGTCGTAAACACCATCTTTTGCTTTGGTAAACAGGCCCGGAATGAGCATACTACCCACACTAATTTCTTGAGCCGATACTGTGCCTAAACTGAAAAGGGAACTTGTAATGAGAGAGGTGACGATTGCTGTGATTGCACCATGCTTCATGGATTAGCCTCCTAAGATAAAACTGTCGCTCTCTGTTTCTCAACAAACAGCAAGAATTTAATCGACAACTATCCCAAACGGCTATTTGACTAGACACTAAAAAAGTTAACTATTCGATAAATTAGGCTTAAAGTTTATCTTGATAAATATTTCACGAATAAATTTATCTCATATAAATTCAAAAAAAATTCAGTGCGATACTAGCCATTACTTTCATCAACACACGTGTTTTCACCTAAAATTCCCTCAGCTTCATATCCCTGCTTGACAAAATAAACCGATGATTTAAAAGCTTCCTCAGGAAATGACTGACTGGTCAGTCATTGTTATTGTACATGTTAAATTTATGACTCCGCAAATCGGTAAAGAAAAGCTCCTAAGCTCAGCACTCACCCTGTTTTCCAAACAAGGGTTTCATGAAACATCCGTAAGTCAGATTGCGAAGGCCGCAGCTGTATCAAAAGGGCTTACTTATAACTATTTTAAAAGCAAAGAAGAGCTTCTGCTGGCAATCATAAACAAAGCTAGTGAGGATATGTTTACCGTCGCTGAAGGTATGACAACAACCGGCGGCTATCAAATGGCGCTTCATAATTTTCTTAAACGCTACGGGGTGACTCTAAAAACAAATAAAACATACTTGTCTTTTCAACTGAGCCTCCTGTTTGAACCTAGCCTGAAAAAAATTGTCCAAGTCCCGCTGCAACAGCGTGCTAACCAGCTTTTATCACTAACCGTAACAATGTTTGAAAAGGCCGGCACTAACGATGCCACTCCCCTAGCAAGGCGCTTTATCAGCGAGTTAGATGGCATTGCCCTGCACTATCTATCTGTTTTTGAAAATTATCCACTGGATGAAATGCTCATTCAGCTTTACCAAAATTATAAGGATATTTCCCAGTGAGTAGCTATCTCATCGCACCAGCCTCTGCCGAAGACATTATTAGCCTGAAATCTCAGTATTTATCGCAAGTCACTGCACCCCTTGATGGCATGTGGCAAGCTTTTGAGAGCATGGCAAACCACTATAAAATCTCGCATATAGATCAGATGGTTGGTTACTGCACGGTCAATGATGAACAAAAATTACTCGAATTTTTTACTGTTGCTGGCCACGATGCCCGAGAAATTTTTCACCAAATTCTCACACAAACCAAAATCATAGGAGCCTTTGTTGCCACCTGTGACGCCCCTTCGCTTTCACTATGTCTTGATCACCAAAATTCTGTGTCCGTAAATGCGCTGATGTACCACGTCGACGAGGACACACATGTGCCTTCTGCTATTTTCGAAGAAGGCACAGATTTCACACTTTTAAACAAAAGCGATCTTGAAACAGCTATTATTTTCACCTCAGAAACACTGGGTGCAGAACCTGATTGGCTACGTGGATATTACAAAAACCTTATTGCAGAAGACATGCTTCACGGCCTATGGCAGGCAGGTAAACTCATAGCCGTTGGTGAATGCCGTCCCAGCGCCACACAAAAACTATACGCCGATCTGGGCATGATTGTTTCTCAGAAGCACCGCAAACAAGGGTTGGCCACCAATATACTTCGACATTTAATTCACTTATGCAACGAGCAAGGTTTAAAGCCAATATGCTCAACAGAGGCCAGTAATATTGACGCGCAAAAAGCAATCAGCAATGCTGGATTTACGAGCTACCACCGAATTTTGGAGGTTACATTTAGCAACTAACCTCTCTCTTACAATGCCAGCCAAGGGAAAGCCGCACAGCTAATCAATAGTTTAGCGTATCGGCATCGCATTGACTCCAACTCCTTAATCTGAAAGCATCTTTTCAGGCTTATCGGGCCACCACTAAACTATACTTAATCTCAAATGGTGCCTGCCAACAGCATCATCACAAATTGATATTAGGCAAAATTCAATGTGGTAGCCCGATTTTAAAAGGGGAAAATCTGTGATTAAAAGCAAAATTCAAGCTTTGGCGCTAAGTGCCAGCTTGCTTGTAATGGCGAGCGCAACAAATGCCGCTGACAGCAACACGCTATTCCGAAATCCAACATTAAACGACAGCCATATCGTCTTTTCTTATGCAGGTGACTTATGGCGTGTAGCACGCAGTGGTGGTGCCGCAGAAAAGCTTACATCCGGGGTTGGCATTGAGGATGAACCCCGTTTTTCTCCTGATGGCTCAATGATCGCCTTTACTGGCCAGTATGATGGAAACACAGATGCGTTTGTGATGCCGGCCTCAGGTGGCACACCAAAACGGCTCACCTTTCATCCCGGTCCTGACCAGGTAACAGGCTGGACCGTCGACGGTAAATCTGTGGTTTTTAATTCACGCAGAAATTCATACGCTAATTTTTTGCGGCTCTTTACCGTAGATGCCACCAGCCCCAGTTATCCAACACAAATTGACCTGCCTTCCGCCGAACGAGGTAGCTTCAATAGCACAGGCACCCACCTCGCCTACGAACCCCTCAATCAATGGCAGCCAGATTGGAAGCGCTATCACGGTGGGCAACAAGATAAAATCTGGATCGCAAAACTAGACGATGCCAGCATTCAGAAAATCCCACACAAAGATTCAAGCGATAAATCGCCCATGTGGATTGGCGACAAGGTTTATTTCTTGTCAGATCGGGGCAGTAAAGAAGGCAGCGTAAGGCTGTTCTCTTACAATCCAAAAAACAAAAAGGTAAAACAGCTACTGGATGGTGACGGGCTTGATATTAAATCAGCCTCCGCGGGGCCAAATGGTGTTATCGTATATGAACAATTTGGCACCATTCATACCTTTGACACAAAAACGGGAACATCCTCCCCTGTTAACATTACAGTAAATGCTGACCTCACTTCTGTGCGCCCCCACTATAAAAAGGTTGGGGATGATATCCGAAATTCAGGCATTTCACCCACTGGCAAACGGGCAGTCTTTGAGGCGCGCGGCGAAATCTTTACGGTTGCCGCAAAAAAAGGCGAACCAAGAAATATAACGAATACACCCGGCGTAATGGAACGTAGCCCTGCGTGGTCTCCAAGCGGCGAATTTATAGCCTATTTTTCTGATGAAGGCGGCGAATATAAACTACATGTTCGCGACCAAAAGGGCCATAAACCTGCTAAAGTATATGACCTGCCCAAGACATTTTATTATGCCCCCACATGGTCACCCGACAGCACAAAAATCGCCTTTTTCGATAAAACGCTGAAACTCTGGTATCTAAACCTCGAGGCGGAAGGCGAAATTGCACCAGCTCTTATTGATGAAAACCTGATCGGCCTCAATGACAATGTAATGGTGCCAAGCTGGTCACCAGATGGCAACTGGATTGCCTATGTAAAGCAATTACCCAATCTATTACGCGCAGTGCATCTCTTTTCTCTAGAAACCGGCACGACACACCAAATAACCGACGGCATGAGTGATGCCCGTTATTTAGCATTTGATAAAAAAGGCAAATATCTTCACTTCACAGCTAGCACAAACATGGGCCCAACGATCAGCTTTGCCGATATGTCTGGGGTTAATCACAATGTTTCGCGCAGTGTTTATTCAGTAGCACTGGCGGCCGACACCATGTCGCCCCTTGCACCAGAAAGCGATGAAGAGGATGTGAAGCCTGCCAAAAAACCAAAGGCAGACAATGCTGATACCCCTGAAGAGCCAACAACAGAGGAAAGTGGTAAAGACGGCAGCAAGGGAGAAGAAGGCACAGATAAAGACAATGCCAAAAGCGGCGAAAAGAAAAAGGCCGACAAAGCCAGCACAAAAGTTGATTTAGAAGGCATTGGCACCCGCATCATTGCGCTACCATTCCCCGCTAAAAACTATGTGGCATTAACTGTAGATGGCTCCGGCACAGTTTTAGTTACTGAGTCCATCCCGTCTGATCGAGGCCCGAGCGGGCGCATATTGCATGGCTTTTCACCCAAAACCAAGAAGGTCAAAAAGGTTGGGGATGGAATTCGTAATTTACAAATATCTGCGGACGGCAAATCAGCGCTCTATAGCCGCAACCCAACCACTTGGGCTATCAGCGCTACAGGGGCAATTGGTAAACCTGTAAAACCGGGTGCAGGAGCTTTGGCAACTGGCCAGATGGAAGCATTGGTAGATCCCAAACAAGAATGGGCACAAATGTACCATGCTGTTTGGCGCGGCCAACGCGATTTCTTCTATGATAAAAACGGGCACGGTATTGATTTTGATCTAATGGAAAAACGCTATGCCCCTTATGTTGAAGCGGTACAGCATCGCTCTGACCTGACCTACCTGTTCCGGGAAATGGCCAACGAAATGACCATTGGCCATATGTTCATTAGAGGCGGCGATCAAGAACGTGCCAAACGTGTACCTGGTGGCTTACTGGGTGCAGATTACACGGTTAAGGGCGACCATTATCAAATTTCTAAAATATACAACGGCGAAAATTGGAACCCCAACCTCGTTGGGCCGTTGGCCCAGCCTGGCCTCAATGTGAAAGTGGGTGATTATCTTCTTGAAGTGAATGGCCGCAAGGTTATGGCAGATAAAAGCATTTACAGTTTCTTTGAAAGCACCGCTGGCAAACAAACCAGAATTAAAATTGGGCCGAACACCAACGGTGATGACGCAAGAGAGCTTATTGTAGTGCCCACTAGAAACGAATCTGGGCTACGCCACATTGATTGGAAAGAAGGAAACCGCCGCAAGGTAGACGCACTTAGCGGTGGCAAACTGGCCTATATTTATATGCCTAATACTGGCGGCAGCGGCGTTACCAGTTTCAATCGGTATTTCTTTTCACAGACTGATAAATCTGGCGCTGTTCTTGACGAACGTTTCAATGGCGGCGGCTTGCTTGCAGATTATGTGGTTCAATTATTCACACGAGACCGGCTTGCAAATATCCATTACCGGGATGGGAAAATGGATGTACCGGTACCGGGCGGTGCCATTTACGGCCCCAAGGCCATGCTGATCAACGAAATGGCCGGCTCTGGCGGGGATGCTATGCCTTGGTTCTTTAAAACCGCTAAAGTTGGCCCCTTGATTGGCAAGCAAACATGGGGTGGGCTGGTTGCAGCCTTTGGCATTCCCCAGCTTATGGACGGTGGCCGCGTTACTGCACCAGATGCAGCCATTTACGGGCTTGATGGTGAGTGGGAAGTGGAGAACTTTGGCGTTGCTCCTGATATCGAGGTGGATTTTGAGCCTGCTGCATGGCGTGCAGGCCGTGACCCACAGCTAGAGCGTGCTGTAAGCTATCTCATGAAAGAGCTGAAAAAGAACCCGCCGAAAAAATATAAACGACCAGATTACCCCGTTTATAAACGAGACTAAGATATCGCAAAAAAAGAAAAAGGAAGGGCAAGCCCTTCCTTTGTTTATGTCCTGATCACCAGCCTCGTTACTAGCTCTGGGTTGGCCGCGTGCGCTTCTTCGCAGGCCTACCCTTACGCTGGCTACCACCGCCCGGTTTTGCGCCATGCGGTTTCGGCTGATTTACACGCCTATTAGGTTTGTGTTTACCACTATTAGAACGGCGTTTCGGCGCATTCCTGCGCGGATTAATTTTGGTAATTTCCTGACCGTCATCATCGTATCGAATTTCGATACCTTCCCTATGGAAAGGATGATCTTCAAAAACCTGAACCTGCTGCCGAATGATTTTCTCAATATCGCGCAAATAATCACGCTCGCCGTGGTCACAGAAAGAATAGGATATACCCGTAGCACCTGCCCTTGCCGTGCGCCCGATACGGTGAACATAGCTTTCAGGTTCATTTGGTAGTTCGTAATTAATCACATGGGTCACACCGTCAACATCAATGCCACGCGCGGCAACATCAGTTGCAACCAAAACCCGAATATCGCCTTCACGAAATTCCTTCAGTGCTTTTTGACGTGCATTCTGAGATTTATTCCCGTGGATAGCACCTGACGTAATGCCAAGCTGGTCAAGATGCTTGGCCACACGGTTAGCGCCGTGCTTTGTACGCGTAAAAACAACAACGCGTTCAATTGCAGTGTCTTTCAACATATGCGCCAACAAATCACGCTTGCGCTCTTTAGGCACCATCAACACATGTTGCTCTACTTTTTCCGCAGTAGTGGCCGCCGGTGCAACATCAACCCGTTTCGGGGACCGTAGAATATCATTCGCAAATTTTTCAACACTTTTTGGCATCGTTGCAGAAAACAGAACCGTTTGACGCTCTTTCGGTAACTGCGCCACAATCTTGTTGATATCCCGAATGAACCCCATGTCCAGCATGCGGTCAGCTTCATCAAGCACTAAAAACTCTGCCGAACGAAGATTGATATGCTTTTGGTTCATCAAATCAAGTAACCGTCCGGGCGTAGCGATCAAAATATCAACACCGGGCTGCATGGTTTTAATTTGGGGCTTGTCTGATGCACCGCCAAAAACCAGCGCCGTGCGCAAATGCAGATATTTGGCATATTCGCGAATGTTATCGCCGATTTGCACGGCAAGTTCTCTCGTGGGTGCCAAAATAAGCGAGCGCGCCGTTTTAGGCTTTCGCTTACCTTCCCCCTTCAACAGAAGCTGAATGATAGGCAGCGAAAAGGCCGCCGTTTTACCTGTTCCTGTCTGCGCCACACCAATCAGGTCTTTACCGCCCAAAATGGTAGGAATAGCCTGAGCCTGAATAGGCGTCATACTGGTATAACCACCCTCTTCGATCGCTCTAAGGATGGGGGCACGCAAGCCTAAATCGGCAAATTTACTCATGTGGTCTACTTTATAAAGGCAGCAACAACTTCTGTCAGGCCTATTGAACAAAGCGGGTACGTAACGTTCGTAGAGCCAAGAGTCAATGAAATGCAGGCCCTAGCGCCAGTTCTACTAGCCAATCAATGCAGTATTTTGGATGGGTGTGCAATAATCCCACACCACAACTATACCCAACACCGCCCACCAATATCTATAAAAGCTTCAGAGCAAGTCCCTTACACTATGTTTTAAAATAAAAAAACCAGACCGGGGAGGACGGCCTGGTTTTTCTATTCAGGGACTTTAGGGGTATTTAATGCAAACTACGCGCTACAATACGGCGTTTACGGCGCCAACTTCTCTTTGCCGCCACATCTATCACGTGATTTGGCACCAGAGGGGATGAAGGGGCTACTTTCTCTATAAACATTGTCTTCCTCGCTATCACTTCTCGCCGTTACTGGCTTTTATATTACTGTCGTTGTGTGCCGTTTCTTTGTGTGTCGGCTACAAAACAATATTTAGGGATTACTTTATGTTTTTACAGCGAATTGAGGTGAAGTGCCGCCTAAAATAGATGAAATGCGGCCTTCTAAGATAACCTGTTCTGTTACAGCGCCAAAGCGTGTGGCACGATCAAAACATTGACAGGCCATTGCCTCTAAGCGAAGAAGAACAGCATTTAACAAGATTTAGCCGCAGCGAGCCATCATGCATGTATTGAAGCATTATGCCCCACCAAAAGACCCGTACCTGGACATACTGTTTGAAGACGAGCACTTGCTGGTGCTCAACAAACAAAGTGGCCTGCTTTCTGTTCCCGGCAAACATGAAGATCATAAAGACTGCCTCGAAAGCCGCGCCCGACAAACCTTTAATGACGCCCTGATTATCCACAGGCTAGATATGGAAACATCAGGTGTGATTGTTTTGGCCCGGAACAAGGAAACGCACAGGCAAATCAGCAAACAATTTGAACGCCGAAAAACTCACAAAACATATATTGCCCGTCTTTTCGGACTGCTACCTCAAGATGAAGGTACTATTGATTTGCCGCTTATTTGCGACTGGCCCAACAGGCCTAAACAAATGGTAGATTTTGAACGCGGAAAATCAGCCCAAACCCAGTATAAAGTAATTGAGCGCGAAACTGCCGCCACCCGTGTTGAGTTCACCCCCGTAACGGGCCGTTCACATCAACTGCGCGTACACGCATTAAGCATGGGTCACCCCATTCTTGGCGATATGTTGTATGGCAATTCAGATTCCCAGAAAGCAGCTACACGCCTCCAATTACACGCACGCACCCTCACACTGTTTCATCCTGCCCTTGAAAAAAGCATGACATTTACTGCGCCTCTGCCCTTCTAAACTGAAGGGCGGCTTGCAGACCACTATGAGACTGACTAGATTAATTGCCGGGCAACATTAGAGGGGGAATTATGAAATATCTCAGCAAACTTTTAGCCATAGCATTTGTCTGTATATTTGCGGCAACCACAACATGGGCAGACACTGTAATTTATTTAGTACGCCACGCTGAAAAACAGAGTGACGGAACACGCGACCCCTCTCTCACTGATGCAGGCAACGTGCGAGCACAGGCTGTTGCCCATAGGCTTTCAAATGCAGGGCTCACTAAAATTTACTCCACTAACTATAAGCGAACACAGGAAACTGCCGCTCCTAGCGCGCAAATGGCAAGCCTTGATGTCACACCTTATGACCCACGTGCGCTAGAAGCCTTTGCAATAGAATTGAAAAAATTAACCACACCAGCACTGGTGGTGGGGCACAGCAACACAACACCCGTAGTGGCCAATTTCCTTACAGGCGGCCAGCTTCCGTTACTTGAGGAACACCAATATGACCACCTGTATGTAGTCACCCTGAAAGATGATGGCACAGCCTCTGTCGCTATCGACTTTATCGAACCACGCACCCCATAAAGGCCATATGGTTTCATGCTGACACGGGCTATTCATTAGCCCGTGTTGCAATCATTGAATAGCGACCGGTTTCCCATGTTTTGCCGCTGTCATATGACCTGTCAGAATACATTTTAAAGCTATCTTCAGTGATTGCATGATAGGTTTCTCTATTCATATAGGGGCCGCGCTCGTCTTTCACGTCTTCAATAATCACCACCATCTTGCCATCTTTAAGTGTTGCATTGGTGCGGTGCCAAACTCCATCCGTGTAGACATTTTGGCCAATCCATTTTTTTTGCTTGGTATCATAAGCCCGAATTTCAGTGCCTGACATATAAGGGCCTCGCCATTCCTGCATCACTATATGGCCATCAACAACCCAATGATTATGCCACTTTGCTTTATACGTGAAAGGCTTGCCATTGGGAGGTGTCCATGTGATGGCAACATCCCAATCCCCGATAACAAACTCAAATTCTGCAGTTTCCATGGGGGCTTTTGGATTGCGGGCTCCAATAGGGCTATCAGGATTAGGCTGATATATAATCGGCCTATCTTGAGCAGACACAGCAACCTCGCCTAACCCGATTAGGCCCAACAATCCCAAACATAACGCAGCTAAAAAACGCATATTACAGCCTCCTTGCTTTAAAAGAAGACCGTATCAGCCAACATCAGGGAACCCGATAGCACTAGGCCCAAGGATCAGGCGTTTCGTCCCGCCTCTTCAATTATCTGGTTGGTTTTTTCACGCCATTCGGCAATACGGCCATGATTTAGCGTTTTTAAAGCAGGGTCTGCATTCACCGCCTCAAGAACTTCCCTCCACCCAACGATCTCTGGATATGAAGGGATGAGAGACACAAGGCGCTCCAAAAAAGCAAGATCTTCAGGATAATCCAATACCCAGCGATGTTCATGAAAATAGTCTTTATCAGGCCTACAAATGAAATTACGAGTTTCGCAGTGTCGCTTCATCCATAAAGTCACATGCTCACGGTCATGAGCGTGAGTTGCTTCTTTACCAGCTTGCAACAAAAGATCTTTGTTAAAAACTTCACAGTCAAGGCCGTGTGGCCAATGCGCCGTACCTCCGTACTCCACCGCGTTTTGCTCAACACCTTCCAACAAATCTTGGCAAACTTCGGGGTCCAAAAAAGGGCAATCCGCCGTTACACGCATGACATATTTTGTATCAATATCTATAACAGCATCCACATAACGGCTCAGAACATCATCTTCACTCCCCCGGCAAACACTTGCTCCAGCCGCAATGGCTAATTGCTCAACAGGGTCATTATACTCATCATCGGGAATCGCACAGACTACCTTATCCACGCCTTGGATAGCCTTACAGCGCTGGATTACACGTTCAAGAACTGTGACACCTGCCAAAGGCATTAGTATCTTGTCTGGTAATCGGCTAGAGCCACGGCGTGCTTGAATAACCGTGACACACTTATAGCTGTCAGTGCTTGGTAACTGTTCAGTTGCTCTTTTCATAAACCATTATACTTTTACAAAAACATCGCGGGAATACCGTAGAGACATAAGCCCAATGTCAATATCTCGCGGGGCGTAAGCTTCTTCAAATGTACCTTCCACCATTTGCATCAGGCGTTCAGGCGAGTCTAAGCCCCCTTTAAGACTAAGGTTTGTACCGCCGCCAAACCGTGGATTTACCTCAATTATTCTGGGTCCATTTTCTTCGCTCCAAAACATCTGGATCAAATTATGCCCACATAAGTTCAAAGCCCCTGCCAGCTTAAGGGTAAGGGCTTGTAGTTCTGGCATGTCGACAATCTGCGAACGCCAGCTCTCGCCGTTTACCAACCTTAAACGCTCCCGAACCACAGCCTGCAACGGAGTACCGTCAAGGCTGGACAATACATCACAGCTAAACTCCCGGTCTTCTACAAACGATTGTACTAAGTAATCATCTTTTTTAAGGGCCAATTGCTCAAAAGAGGCACGGTCTTCCACCAAAATGCCGCCGCCAGTGAGCGAACTGTTCCGATGTCTGATAAAAACGGGAAAAGCCGCGCGGTCAGAAACATCCGAAACATCCAGCACAGGAAAACCATTCTCCACGCAAAATTGGTGTAACGACCCTTTGTCCATACAAGCACGCAAAGCATCGGCTTCCCCAAGGGTGATAATGGTGCCTATTTCAGCTAGTTTGTCACGCATTTCAGCAATACGAACCAACTCGCCGTCCCGAGTGGGAATTAGCAAATTAATTTCATGATCTCGACAAACCTCAAGCAGACGACCTTCATAATCAGGGGCGTCGTCACGCGGCAACAATTCAAATGCATCTGCAAAATGAACAGAACAACAGGTTGGATCCGAATCCGCTGCGACTATCTGCCCGCCCCTTGGGCGGAGCGCAGCTTTGAAAGCTTCCATCAACTGGATTTTCGCAGAAGAACTTGTTAGCAGCACATTCATAATTGCGTTCACTCGTTTAAAACTAAAACCCCAAACCTAGAATGCAAACCATATACCATTCATCATACTAGGCTCACAAACGATCTAAATGCACAGCCACATTAAGTTTTTGTCAAACCGATCCTAAAAAGCCAGAATCGACCTTTAACTTAACCTATTGCATATAAAAATAAAATATAGACTCTCTACAGACCATAGAACACTATTCAGAGCATGAAAAAATCTTCAGATATTACCATTGCCATTTGTGCATATAATGCAGAGAAAACCATCGAGAGAGCAATAAAGTCTGCGTGCTCTTCGGCAGACTGTCCAATTTTACTGGTGGATGATTATTCAACTGATCGTACAGTTGCATTAGCTAAGTCCATCGCAGGCTCACAGCTAACAATTGTTCGCCCCGCCCAAAAAATTGGCATTGGAAATGCTCGCCAAACGGCCATTGAAAACATCAAAACTCATTTTGGCATGTGGCTAGATGCTGATGATGAAATATTCCCAGAACGACCCATGAATATGTTGCAAGTATTCGAGCAACATAATGCGGATCTGGTTTTTGATGCAGGTGAATTAGTCGATGAAAAAACAGGCAATATAATATCACAGCTCCCCATGCCAGAGTTTCTATTCCAGCCAGGTATTCATAGGCTTTTCGAGCGAAACTGGCTGCCTGGTCTATGGGGAGGTTTCCGCGTGGCCTTTGCTAAAAATGTTGGATATGATCGTACCTTTTTAAATAGTGAAGACTATGACTTCACTTTACGAGCAATAATTGCAGGAGCCCGAGTTCAATTAATGAATGAGTACGGTTACCGATACTATCATTCACACCAAACAATTTCACGAAATTTACAGCAAGCCACACAGTTTACTCGTGATGCAATTGCAAAGCACTCGCTGGCTGATATTCAAAAGCACTTTTCTAATTTAGTCATATCAAGCCCAGAGCAATCTTTTCTACTATGTTCAGTCGCACTAATGTCTGGCAGATACACGGAAGCCACAGAAGCCGCCGAAAACATAGAGCGCATAAATCATAAAATTCTGCCCTACAATTTAAATGCCGAAAGCTTAACAGCATTTCTTGCTGCGTCTGCCCAACTAAAATTAGGCAACCCGGATTATGCACTGCATTTTCTACAGAGTTATGAAGGCAAAACAGCAGAGTGGGCTAATAACGTTGGTGTTTGCCACATTCTGAAGGGCAAGCCAGAAGCTGCCAAAGCTTATTTTGAACAGGCGCTAGAATTTACGCCAGGATTTAATGACGCTGCTCAAAACCTCAAAGAGCTTTTTCAAGCAACACCGCCCCATATAACCTTGCAACCTTTAAGGCCTCTGGCCAGTAGGTCCGTTTATTAAGGACAAAGGCCCCATCTAGTTTGTCACGAAAGGAATCTCAATTTCTGTCTCGCCTTCAGACAGCATATAAACTGTAGCAAACATTGCTAGTTTACCCATCTCTTCACTCACATGGGCCACATCTTTTGCATGCATGTATCCCGATAATAAAGAGGCGGCTTGTTCATGCGTCATCTCAACTTCAGGCAACAGCTTTTCCACAACACCGAAATCACTGTCGGATACGTCAAAATCTCCGTTCAGGAATACTTCACCGTCTTTAATAACCGTCACTGTGAGTTTGTACGCCATACCTATAGCCTTTCCTTGCTAACAAGGCGTTCCTCTACCAGCCTTTTTCAGGCTTGGAAAGTTCTTCTTGATCGGCGCTCATCAGCTCTTCCAGCAAATGGCGTGTCTGTTTTGCATAATCAATCAACTGCGCTTCACTGCCGCTAAATTTGGCCCAGTCCTCAAGCATTTTTTCATCATATCCTCGAAACTTTTGTACAATCTTATGCGCCTGATGAGCACTGTGTCCTAATTCTCTGAGGGCTAATTCCCCTACCTCAAGTGAACTTGAAAAAAGCTCCCGTCGTACATCCTTTACGCCAGCTTCTTTCAAACGATTAACATCACCCCGGTTACTAGCACGGGCCAGAACTGGAAGATTTGGATAATGTTTAGCCACCATTTCAGCAGTTTCTAGAAGGGTGGGGGCATCATCTATTGCCAAGATCAAAAGCCGCGCTTTATCAACACCCGCGGCTTCCAGCAGGTCCAGCCTGGAAGCATCACCATAAAAAACTTTAAACCCAAATTTACGCAGCATTTCAATATGATTTGGATCATGATCTATAACCGTAATCGGCACTCTGAGTGACGACATCAAGCGGCCAATTATCTGCCCAAACCTTCCATATCCAGCGATAATGATATGGTTTTCATTGCGCTCGATATCGGTTTCCAGCTCAACTGCTCCTGAAAGATAAGGCTGCACTATCCTGTCGTTCAACAACAGTAAAATTGGTGTCACAAGCATAGAAAAAGTCGCAACCACAACTAAAAAGGCGGCCATATCACCACTAACAAGGCCTTCCGATTGCACCAAGGCTATCAAAACAAAGGCAAACTCTCCGCCTTGTGCCAACAAAATTGCCAGTAATATACGGTCCTGCTTCATTAGCCCGGCAACATTACCTAGTCCGTATAAAATCAGCCCTTTAATCAATATCAACCCAACAACCGCGCCCATAATTGCGAATGGCATTTCAAAAACTAACGACAGGTCCACTGACATGCCTACTGCTATGAAAAACAGTCCCAACAGTAACCCCTTGAAGGGCTCAATATTCAATTCCAGCTCGTGCCTATATTCAGATTCCGCCAACAACACACCCGCCAAGAAAGTGCCCAAGGCCATTGAAATCCCCACCTGCTGCATCAACAAGCCGGTCCCGATAACTAGCAAAAGCGAAAAAGCGGTGAACACTTCACGCAGCCGGGTTGAGGCAATAAACCGAAATACTGGTCGCAATAAATAACGACCACCCACCACAATCAGCACCAGTACCCCAATAACTCTCGCAGCACCCAGCATACCCCCTTCACCTGAAGCAGCTTCCATACCCAATAAAGGGACTAATGCCAGCACCGGAATAACTGCGATATCTTGAAACAACAGCGTTGAAAAAGAGAGACGGCCAACCATGCTGCCAGACAAGCCTTTCTCTTCAAGCGACTGTAGGGAGATTGGAGTCGATGACATAGCCAAGGCCGTGGCAGCACCTAATGCCGCAATAACAGACAAGCCCAAAAGCATAGCCGCTGCAGTTAGCGCTATGATGCTTAATATAACCTGAGCACCACCCAACCCAAATATCGGTTTCCTAAGCTGCCAAAGCTTAGATGGATTAAGTTCAAGCCCAATCAGAAACATCAATAACACGACACCAAATTCAGAAAAATGGAGTGTCGCATCTACATCTCCGATCAAACCCAAACCAGCCGGGCCAATCACCATGCCTGCAACAAGATACCCCAAAACGGCACCCAGCCCGAGACGTTTAAAAAGCGGTACAGCAATCACAGCAGCAGCTAAATAAATCAACGCGCCTTCCAGAAAGGTCTGTTCAAGCTCCATGGCTTTATGCCCCCAGTTCGGTCAATAAATCAGCAAATTCGCCAATGGTTTTTTGCAACATGCCTTCAGTAAGGCCTCTTGCGTTTTGTACAACAAAAGGATCCAATAACTTCATGCCACAAAAGCGAGCCGTTTGCTCAAAAGGGGCCAAATACGTATCCAAACCAGCCCCATGCCTACCAAGTTGACAATAACTAGCTGGCGAACCACCCGTGCTAACTGCAAGCATAAAATGCTTATCATCGAGTGCTTTTTCGCCTTCACCATATGCAAAACCACTTGTCAGTACCGTATCTTGCCATTCTTTCAAAATTGACGGGGAACTGAACCAATAAATAGGGAACTGGAAAATCAGTACGTCGGCGCGCCTCAGTGCATCTTGTTCTTCTTGAACATTTATATGCAAATTTGGATATAGTTCGTAAAGATCACGGGTTTCCACGTGTGAAAATTCGCCAGCCCTTTCAAAAAGGTGTTTATTTAACCCTGACCTGTTGGGCGAAGGATGCGCGTACACTATTAGTATATTTTTCACACCAGCTCCTCCATCACACGCCCTTCAAGGGCCGCTTCAAATTGCGGCTGGCGCTTAATCATAAACTGCCGAAACGCCCTCATTCTTGCCGCCGCCCGCAAATCTCTGTGAGACAATAGCCATACATCCAATGTAGGTTTTGGCTCACTGAGCCGCACTAAATCCGGGTCAGAATCTCCCAACGCACAACAAAAATACCCAAGGCCCAAGCCTTCTTTGGTAGCACTATATTGGATCATCATATTATTGAAATGCCCCATCACCCCTAAATGCGGAAAAGGTGAGCTGGAAATCCATGTAGGACGTTCTTCGGGCGTGCCCCATCCCACCCATTTTGCTGTGCTGTTCGGATCAGCAGGGTCATGCTTAGCTAAATAGTCTCGGGTAGCATAAACCGCCTGATGCAGATTCCCAAGTTTTCGACCAATGAGATGCTCAGGCGGCGAATTAGTAACACGAATTGCCACATCAGCCTCTCGGCGCGATAAATCAAACACCTCAAAACTATCATGAATTTTTAGCTGAATATCTGGGTATTGGCGCATAAATTCCGCAAAGTGCTGCGTAAAAAAAGTATAAGCGACAACATCTGGAATTGTAACACACACCTGCCCTTTCAGTTCATCGTCTCGACCTGTAACGGTACGACCAAAAGAATGCAGGCTTTCTTCCATCGTCAGCGCTACTGGCAGTAATTGCTCGCCGGAAAGTGTCAACCGATATCCATCGGGCATTCGATCAAAAAGCCGAACACCCAGATCAACTTCTAAAGCCTCAATGCGCCGAGACACGGTGCTGTGACTTACTCGCAAATTTTTAGCCGCCACACGCATTGAGGGCGCTTCCGCCACAGCCAAAAATATCTTTAAGTCGTCCCAATTCATAGCCACCTCACTCAATTTATGGTGCATATTTGCACCGCCCTATCCAGTTTTCAACGACTTTCGTCATTGCCAATTGCCATTTATTTGAGAAGTTAGCCTCGGGAATGAATCCAGTCATTTTTACAGTTCATGTAATCGCTGCGTGCTGGAGCAATCTGGGCACATTGAAAGACACCTAAATGTTGGGTGTCGAAGGAGAGGAAGTTTATTATGACACTACCAATCATTAGCGGCTTTGCTGCTGCGCTGATAGGTGTATTCCAAATTATACTGATGTTAGCCGTTGGAAACGCCCGCCGGGCAGAAAGAGTTTCTTTGGGTGATGGCGGAAACGAATCGCTTTTAATGAAAATCAGACGTCATGGAAATCTTACCGAAAATGCACCTATTTTTTTAATCCTACTTGGCTTTCTGGAGATAACCGGTGGCCCTAAAGCAGCTATTCTTGCTCTAGCCTGTATCTTTGTTTTGGCACGTTTCTCTCACGCTTTTGCTCTGTCCGGCCCCGGCAAACCAGAAATAGCTCGTGCCATCGGTGCCTTCGGTACATTGATCGGAATTGTTGGCTCAGCAGTCACGCTTGTATGGCATTTGCATAGCCTCTCTTAAGAACAGCTGGAACTGGACTCTTTCCCATATTCGATTAGGACACTATATTAACCTCAGGCCTTCATGGGAAAGAGTATGCGCAAAATTGGGGTTATTTTGGCTGGTGGACAGTCCAGACGAATGGGAAAAGATAAGGCAACCATCATTTTCAATGGCCAAACTTTTCTTGATCATACCATCCAGCTATTAAAAAAGTGGGGCAGTGATGACATTGTCGTTCTTGGCAGGCCTGATATTCCCTTGGGAATAAGAGACCCGAGGGAGGGTGCAGGGCCAGCGGCTAATTTACAGGCATGGATCAATACTCAAAAGCCTCCTTTTAGAATGGCTGTACTACCTGTCGACATGCCACTTCTAAGTGTTACGCAATTGCATAAACTTGACAGCAATCCAACTGGTGGGTTCTTTGATGACTTGTATCTTCCTATAATTACTACCATTGGTGGTTTTTTGCCCAAGAAGGTTAGCCGAATGAAAGACTTGCTGTCAGTACTTAGCCTCCAGCCCATAGCAATCCCCGATGCATGGAGAAACGAATTGACCAATTTTAACACAGTAGAAAGCATCAGGCGATTGTGTGTCGATAGCAACCCAACGCAGTAATTATTAAAACAATATATCAGGACACTGTAATTCCCAGCTTGACTCTTATTGCTTGGCTCGTATGGTAAGGCGCGATTGATTGTATCTTGTGTACAAACGGGGCTACCCTTTTAGGGCCCTCGGTTTCATACGCGTCATACTGCAACGAAACGCGGCAATATAAAGTTTTGAAACTTTCGCCGCAGGAACATGAATTGATAAGGACTCCCTGAAAATGGCAAACGGTACTGTGAAATGGTTTAACGCAACCAAAGGTTTTGGCTTCATCAAGCCTGATGCGGGGGGCGATGACGTTTTTGTACATATCTCTGCTGTCGAAGCTGCTGGCTTGAATGGCCTCGACGAAAACCAAGCGATTGAATATGAGCTCGTTGAAGACCGTCGTGGTCGCTCATCTGCTGGTGAGCTGAAGCTCGTATAAACGAAGCTTTCGCAAGAATTTTAAGAAAGGAGCGCTTTTGTCGCTCCTTTTTTTATGCCTGCTTTTTAGATTTCCCCACGCTCTCTGCCCCGCACTTATACAAATAATCAGTAATTACTCTCATTATCTTATGACTTTCGATCAGTTGCATTGTCGCCTTTCGCATGGCAACAAAAGCGTGAGCACTAATAAGCGGCAAAGGCTAACTAGCAATCCGCACCACAAGGGGCAAACTATGCATAAGAAATTTGGTTACCTATCCAAGCTTGTAGCGACAGGGCTTTTGGTTTCCACCGCAGCGATCAGCGCAAATTCGGCTGATACTATCAGCAATAACTGGATGCAGCATTCTGCTATCTCACCGAATGGCAAAACCATTTTATTCAGTTACCAAGGTGATATTTATAAAGTTAGCGCAAAAGGTGGCACAGCAACACCGCTTACCATCAACGCCGCGTGGGAAGGTCACCCAATTTGGTCTAAAGATGGCAAACAAATTGCCTTTGCCAGTGACCGAAATGGCAATTTAGACATTTATTTAATGCCTGCAACTGGAGGCCCTGCCAAACGCCTGACCCACTATTCGGCAGATGATATTCCCAGTGATTTCGCGCCCGGCGGCAACAAGGTTTTATTTCAATCATCTCGAGTTGATGATTCTGCGAGCGCATTGCATCCAACAGGAGCTCTACCAGAACTTTATGAGGTTAGCACTGAGGGGGGCACACCCACACAGCGGCTTACAACACCAGCCTTAAATGCCGTTTGGAACAAAAAAGGGGATAAAATCCTCTATAAAGACGAAAAATCCTTCGAATCCGAGCTTAGAAAACACGATAGGTCGGCGTTTGCCCGCGACATCTGGGTATATGATACAAAAACTGGCACTCATAACCAACTTACTTCTGCCGCAGGCGGCGACCATGATCCTGTATGGGGAAAGAGCGAAAAGTCTTTCTATTATCTCAGTGATCGCAGTGGAACCTTCAATGTATGGCAACAAGACTTTGACAACAAAACCAAACAGCTAACTAACCATACTCTGCACGCGGTTCGTTCTCTCACAGGCAGCAACAAAGGAACACTCGCATACCTGTATTTAGGTGACCTCTACACGCTAAAGCCAGGCAAAAAACCTCAGGCCGTAAAAGTTACTTTTAGCACTGACGGCCATGGGCGCGATGAAGAAACTTTCCCTGTCAATGGCCGCATTCGTGAATTTGCAGTATCGCCAAATGGTAAAGAAGTGGCCTTTGTTGCCCGCGGCGATGTATTTGTAACATCCACTGATTATGCCACCACCAAACGAGTCACTAACACCGCCACGCAAGAGCGCAGTGTTTCTTTCTCGCATGACGGCAAAAGCTTAATCTATGCAGCAGAACGTAATGGTCGATGGCAAATAATGGAAACTGCAAAGAAATTTGACGATGAAAAATATTTCTTTGCCGCAACAGGTTTTGACGAAAAACGTTTATTTGATAGTGAGGAAGACACTTTTCAGCCACTAGCTTCACCAGATGGTAAGAAGGTCGCTTTCATTGCAGGCCGTGACGCGCTTAAGGTTTATGATCGAGACAG
>Ga0316207_10002360_pt1 | contig 19652 bp, 16 predicted proteins | sample 6weekpyrite_MG_FD_204943 | JGI IMG/M metagenome (GOLD analysis project Ga0316207, IMG submission 204943) | Microbial mat bacterial communities from mineral coupon in-situ incubated in ocean water Damariscotta River, Maine, United States -... | ecosystem: Environmental > Aquatic > Marine >...
CAATCATGTCTAAAACTTGTTTCAGTTCTGGGTTGCCATGGTAGTAATCGAATGGCTTGTATCCGTCGTGTTTGCATTGTTCGACTTCGCTGGCAGTCTTGCCAAAAATAAATATATTTTCTTTGCCCACCTCTTCCATGATTTCAATATTGGCGCCGTCCAGGGTGCCAATCGTCAGTGCGCCATTTAATGCGAACTTCATATTGCCGGTGCCTGAGGCCTCGGTGCCAGCGGTGGAAATCTGCTCGGACAGATCACAAGCAGGAACAATTTCTTCCGCCAGTGAAACATTGTAGTTGGGTAGGAACACAACTTTAAGTTTGTTGCCGATGGCGGGGTCATTGTTGACGATGTCAGCGACATCATTAATCAGTCTAATGATCAGCTTGGCCAGGTGATAAGCGGGGGCGGCCTTACCGGCAAAGATGATAGTCCGCGGCGTGATGTCATTATCCGGGTTATGACGGATGCGGTTATATAGCGTAATGACGTGTAAAACATTTAGCAGTTGACGTTTGTATTCGTGGATTCGCTTGATGTGAATGTCAAAAATTGAATCCACATTGACGTCAATATCGATGTTTTGCCTGATCAGTTTTGCCAGTCGTAGTTTGTTGTTGCGTTTTACTACGCTGAACTGTTGGCAAAAGTCTTTATCTTTTGTCAGTGGAATAAGCTTTTTGAGCTGGTCAAGGTCTGTGGTCCAGTCATTGCCGATCTTGCTTGAAATCAGATTGGAGAGTTCAGGGTTGGCCTGGTTAAGCCAGCGCCTTGGGGTGATACCGTTGGTTTTGTTGATGATCTTGTCGGGATAAAAGCGATTAAAGTCGGCAAAGATCGACTGCTTCATTAATTCAGTATGTAGTGCGGCAACACCATTAACCTTATGGCTGCCAACAACAGCTAGGTGAGCCATGCGGATTCGTTTACCGTTGTTTTCATCGATGATGGACATGCGGCTGAGCAGATCGTTATTTCCAGGGTTACGATGCATTACCTCATCAAGAAAGCGCTGATTGATTTCGTAGATGATTTGCATGTGGCGCGGTAATAGTTTTTCTATGACAGCGACTGGCCAGGTTTCCAGTGCTTCGGGCAACAGGGTGTGATTGGTGTAGGCAAAGGTTCGTTTGCTGATGTCCCAGGCCTTGTCCCAGGCCAGTTGGTATTTATCCATCAAAAGTCGCATCAGTTCGGGAATAGCCAATACCGGGTGGGTGTCGTTAAGTTGAACCGCAACCTTGTCAGGCAGGCGATCAAAATTGTCGTGGTATTTCATGTGACGGTAAAGAATGTCTTGTAATGAGGCGCTGACAAAAAAGTATTGCTGTTTCAGGCGCAGCTCACGGCCCATCTCGGTGGTGTCGTCGGGGTAGAGCACCTTAGAAAGGTTTTCTGAATCATTCTTGTCTTCCACTGCCTTGATGTAGTTGCCCTCATTAAAATATTTGAGTTCAAAGTCGCGCGATGATTTTGCCGACCAGAGGCGCATATTGTTGACGGTGCTGTTGGCATAACCAGGGATGGGGGTGTCATAGGCCATGGCCATGACTTCGTCGGTATCGACCCATTGAAAACGCATCTCACCTGAGTCGTTCGGGTAGCTGATGACCTTGCCGTTGAATTTGACCGGATAGAGTACCTCGGCACGGGGGAACTCCCACGGGTTGCCGTAGCGTAGCCAGTTTTCCGGATGTTCGATTTGTTGGCCATTTTCAATTCTTTGATTGAACATGCCGTATTCGTAGCGGATGCCGTAGCCATAGCCGGGTAGCCCCAGTGTGGCCATGGAGTCGAGAAAGCAGGCTGCCAATCGACCAAGGCCGCCGTTGCCCAGAGCGGCATCGCTTTCCATTTCCTGTACCTGCTCAAGATTGACGCCAATGTCGCTTAGGGTTTGGCGTAGTTCGTCGTTGACCCCCAGGCTGAGGGCGCTGTTGCTGAGAGTGCGGCCAATCATGAATTCCAGTGACAGGTAATAAACCCGTTTGGCGTCTTCGGTGTAATAGCTGCGCATGGTCTCCATCCAGCGTTCCATCAGGCGGTCTCGCAATACCCAGGCAGCGGTGTGGTACCAGTCTCTGGGGGTGGCGGTGTAGAGATCTTTGCCTGCCGAGTATTCCAGGCGATTGGCAAAGGAATGTTTTAGGGATTTGCTGTCCAGCCCCAGGTAGTCATATTTAAAAGAGGGCAAGTTCCGTTTGTCTTTCATAACTATCCTTATTTTCCATATGGAAATAATTGCTTTATTTTCAGTGACTAAAGCCAGTCTCAGTTGAGTGGCGCGTAGGCCAATACTAGTTGATATTTTGACGGCCGTTTCCGACTGCGACTTTAATGAGTCGGCCTAGAGGGAAATTAAGTTCTGGCAGGGCTTGTGGGGACAAGGCTTTTTCGGTACTATGCCCGGCTAATTCGCGGACCATGCCCTTTGCATGGGGCAAAATTTGAGAAAGAGGTTTTTACCATGAAAGCGGATATTCATCCAGCCTACGCAGAAGTTGAAGTGACTTGCAGTTGTGGCTCTACATTTACTACCCGTTCTACACTGGGCAAGAGTGATCTGCACATTGATGTATGTTCTAGCTGTCACCCTTTTTATACCGGCAAGCAGAAGGTACTTGATACTGCTGGTCGTGTAGACAAGTTCCGTCAGAAGTACGGCATGAAATAAAGCTACGTGCTTAGGCCGACAGGTCAGTTGAAAAGGGTGCCTCAAAAGGGCGCCCTTTTTGCGTTCTGGCTGCTGAGTTTATTTTGGCTGCCGCTGCAAGCCCAGCAATGCCTGCCGTATCAGGCCGATGAATGGGTTGAGGTTGCACATGTCTATGATGGCGATACGGTCAAGCTTAAGGACGGTCGAAAGCTGCGCTTTATCGGCATCAATAGCCCTGAGATTGGTTACGATGGTGAGCCAACAGAGCCGCTGGCAAACGAGGCGCGCCAAGCACTGATTGATTTGCTGGCAGACAACCATAGCCTGGCGCTGCGTTATGGCGTTGAGCGTAAAGATCGTTACGGGCGTTTGCTGGCCCATGTCTTTCTGCCAGACCGGCGAAATGTGCAATTGTTGTTGTTGCAGCAGGGCCTGGCCGCCACTGTGGCGGTGGGTCGGAATCTGGCCAATACAGATTGTTATCTGGCGGCGGAACGGCAGGCGGGAAAACAAGGCATATGGTCTTTGCCTCGTTTTCAGGGGCTGGCGACTACGGCATTGCCAGCAGGGACCACAGGCTTTCAGGTGATTCAAGGCAAAGTGGTGCGTGTCGGTGAGAGCCGTAAATCGTATTGGCTTAATTTTGCTGGTAAGGTAGCGGCACGAATTGACAAGTCTGACCTGGCCACGTTTGAAGGACGGCTTAATCTGCCGCAACTGCAGGGTAAAAACATTAAACTGCGAGGCTGGTTATACCCGTATAAGGGCCGGATGCAGTTGCAGGTTTATCACCCTGGTCTCATAGAAGTGATGGAATAGTCACCTGAAACGCAGCTAAATATGAGCAGGACTGGTGCTGCCGCAAATAGCCTGAAGCGGCGAATATGTTAAGATTCAACGAAATTTTATGGACGACCTTCATGAGTGACGACTTAAAGCAACGTGCGCTGGCTTATCATGCAGAGCCAAAACCGGGCAAGATTGCCACTGCCATTACCAAGCCTTGTGAAGATCAGAATGATTTGTCGCTGGCTTATACTCCTGGTGTGGCCGCGCCGGTGCGGGAGATCGCTGCTGATCCACAAAACGCCTATCGTTATACGGGCAAGGGCAACCTGGTTGCGGTTATCACCGATGGGACTGCGGTGCTGGGTCTGGGCAATGTCGGTGCCCTGGCAGGCAAGCCGGTGATGGAAGGCAAAGGGGTGCTGTTCAAGCGTTTCGCCGATGTTGATGTCTTCGATATTGAGGTTGATGCCGATACCCCCGAGGCCTTTATTGAAACCGTGGCGCGCATTGCGCCGACCTTCGGTGGTATCAATCTGGAAGATATTGCTGCACCACACTGTTTTACCATTGAGCAGGCTCTGATCGAGCGTCTCGATATCCCGGTCTTTCATGACGACCAGCACGGTACAGCCATTATCATTGCCGCTGGTCTGTTGAATGCCATTGAGCTGCAGGGTAAGACGCTGGAGCAGGTTAAAGTTGTTTGCGTGGGCGCCGGTGCCGCCGGGATCGCCTCCATGAATCTGCTTGTCACCCTGGGAATGCCGAAAGAAAACCTGACCCTGGTGGACCGCAAAGGGGTGGTTCACAGCGGTCGTGATGATTTGAATGTCTACAAACAGGCCTTCGCCCGCGGCACCGAAGCGCGTACGCTGGCTGATGCCATGAATGGCGCTGATGTTTTTATTGGTGTCTCTGGCCCGGATGCTCTTAGTCAGGCAGTATTGATGACCATGGCAGCTAGGCCTATAGTATTTGCCTTATCCAACCCCGATCCAGAGATTCGCCCGGAAGTGGCTTTGGCGGCACGTGATGACTTGATAATGGCCACGGGGCGCAGTGATTATCCCAATCAGGTCAACAATGTGTTGGGGTTCCCATTTATTTTTCGTGGCGCTCTGGATGTGCAGGCTCGCCGGATAAATTCAGAAATGGCGGCGGCTGCTGTGCATGCGCTGCGTGACCTGACTCGCGAGCCGGTGCCACAGGCAGTGCTGGATGCTTACGGCCTGGATAGTTTGAGCTTTGGGCCAGACTATATTATTCCCAAGCCAATTGATGGACGTTTGATCGATGTGGTGCCGCCGGCGGTTGCCAGTGCCGCGGTTGATAGCGGTGTGGCGCGTCAGCCATATCCCGATCATTATCCAAAATCATAAAGCTGGCTTTAAGATAAACGGCTTTGCGCCGATGACATTTTAACTGAACATAATGCAAGAAGGGATTATCTGCTATGGCCAAAGATACCGTTACCGTTACAGATAACGTCACCGGCAAGAGTATTGAACTGCCGATTTATCACGGTACTCACGGCCCGGGTGCTGTAGACATCAGGGCGTTTTTTAATGAGTTCGGTTATGTCACCTTTGATCCTGGTTTTGTCTCAACTGCCAGTTGTCGCAGTTCCATAACTTATATTGATGGTGATAAGGGTGAGCTGTTGTATCGCGGTTATCCTATTGAACAACTGGCAGGCAAGAGCTCGTTTCTTGAAGTGGCCTATTTGATGCTCCATGGTGAGTTGCCAAAACAACCGCAGCAAAACACCTTTCTCGAGAACATTACACGCCACACCATGATCAACGAAAGCTTGAGAAGTTTTTTCAAGGGCTTTAACCATGATGCCCACCCGATGGCAATCATGTGTGGTGTGGTTGGTTCATTGTCAGCGTTTTATCATGATTCGACCGATATCCGTAATCCGGAACATCGTGAGATTGCTGCCCATCGTTTGATTGCCAAGATGCCGACCATTGCCGCTGCCTGTTTCAAACATTCTATTGGCGAGCCGCTGGTTTATCCAAAAAATAAACTGAGTTATAGCGGTAACCTGCTAAATATGATGTTTTCGGTGCCATGTGAGGAATATGTGGTTGATCCGGTGGCGGAGCGTGCCCTGGATATGATTTTTATTCTGCATGCTGATCATGAGCAAAATGCCAGTACCTCAACCATCCGTTTGGCCGGTAGCTCGGCGGCTAATCCATTTGCCTGTATTGCTTCCGGTATCGCTGCTTTATGGGGCCCTGCCCATGGTGGTGCTAATGAAGCAGTGTTGCATATGTTGGATGAGATAGGTGATGTCAGCAATGTGCCTAAATATATAGAAAAGGCCAAGGATAAGAATGATCCTTTCCGTTTGATGGGTTTTGGTCACCGTATTTATAAAAACTTTGACCCGCGTGCGACTCTAATTCGTGAAATGTGTCATGAGGTGTTGGCAGAGTTGGGCGATGAAAACGATCCGCTGTTTGAGTTGGCGCTGAAGCTGGAAGAAATTGCTTTGCAGGATGACTACTTTAAGGAGCGCAAGCTCTATCCAAATGTCGACTTTTATTCTGGCATTATCTACAAGGTGCTTGGCATTCCAACTAATATGTTTACTGTAATGTTTGCGATTGCCCGTACCGTTGGTTGGGTGGCGCAGTGGATGGAAATGATTGGTGATCCTGATCAGCGCATTGCCCGCCCACGTCAGCTTTATCAGGGTGCGGCTATGCGTGACTATGTAGAGATGAATAAGCGTCGTTAGTCTAAGTCGACGAGAGTCGGGCTAGCTCTTCTACTTTGTTGAGGCTAAAACGCTGCATTGGCTTGCCTGTTGCCGGGTAGCGTGGTGCTTGGCGCAAATCCTTGTGTTTGAAAACCATCAATAACACAGGGGTGTCGTATATTTCCAGGCGATAGCCGGGTATCTCGATAGTATCCCCATTCGACATTGAAACATTTTGACTGCATTGCTCGAAAGGTATCTTTGAATTTAAAAGAAACAAGCTCACCTCTTCGCTGGTGTCGACAAACAGGTGAAGGTTGATTTCGGAAAATTCGTTGGCAGTACCATCTAACACGGCGCCAGCCAGGCGCGGTTCAAATTGCTGGAAAAAACGCATTGCCTTAATGCTAATTTGCCTAAGCTGATGGAGTTGTTGTGGCTGGGTGTCGGACCTGAATATGCGCTGGTATTGATTTAAGGCGATCTGAATTTCATCATTGCGTGGCAGGCTGTGGGTTTGTGGCGCATGTAGTCGTTCAGCCGCTTTGTGTTTAGCCGCATGAAAATCTTTGATGCCTTCTTCCGCAATTAATCGCGCTGCTTCTTGCGCCAGTTGCTGGCGCATGCGAAGGTCTTTGTTGCTGCTCTTGTGATTTAACTTTTTAGCCATTTCTAAAAAAGTAATTGCGGTGCTGTTTCGCCATTGTTATTGCTGTCGGGTATTGAGACGGAATCGTCAATATCTGGGGCTTGTCGTTGCGGGGCATATTCAGTGCGAAATGTTTCAAAGATTGCATTTTTCTGCCTGGGTGCTGCAAGCAGTCCTGTCTTGGGGTCGATGCGGACAGTGATCAGCCCATCCGGCTGTTCCAGTGGGATTTCAGGTCGGTCTTTAAGTGCTGTGCGCATAAAGTCTATCCACAAGGGCAGTGATGCTCGGCCTCCCGTCTCTTTAGTTCCTAGTGGTGTTCCATCATCAAAACCGGTCCAGCTGATGGCAACAATTTCGCTGTTAAAACCTGAAAACCAGGCATCGCGCTGATCATTGGTGGTGCCGGTTTTACCTGCAAGATCTTTACGGCCGAGTTGTAAGGCCTTTCGTGCAGTGCCGCGTTTTACAACATCGCGCATCATGCTGGTCATCAAATAGGCATTTTTTGATGAGATGATACGTGCAGCTAGTTCGGGTTCTGGATTGAACTCTTCTGCATGAATGCCAGCATTGCTTGCATCCAGGATATCGTCAATGATGACGTCCGTCTGGTGATCTGTTGTTGACTTGGTTTCATCCGCTTCGTTGGCGCGGGCGGCCTGCTCACATGGCAGGCAGGCGATGGCTGGCTCTGCTTCAAAGATGATGTTGCCCTTGATGTCTTCAATGCGCTGGATGAAATATGGACTAACGCGGAAGCCGCCATTGGCGAATGTAGTGTAAGCCGAGGCGATGTCCATGGGGGTTACTGAGGCGCTGCCTAATGATAGCGACAGATCGCGAGGCAGTTGATCGGCTTCAAAGCCAAAGCGCTGGGCGTATTCGATGGCATAGGGGACGCCGATGGCTTGCAGTAGCCGGATCGAAACCAGATTGCGTGAACGGGTAATGGCTTCGCGCAGGCGGGTCGGGCCGTAGATGCGGCCACTATAGTTTTCAGGCCGCCATGAGGTTTCCAGTCCAGGATCATCGAAGACAACCGGTGCATCATTGATGATGGATGCGGTGGTAAAGCCTTTTTCCAATGCCGCTGAATAGATAAATGGTTTGAAGCTTGAGCCGGCCTGTCTTTTGGCCTGGGTGGCGCGATTAAATTTGCTGTAGAAAAAATCAAAACCACCGGACAGTGCGATTAGTGAACCGTCCTTGGGGTTGAGCGCGATGATGGCGCCGGAAACATTGGGAATCTGGCCAAGCTGCCATTCGCCATTGTCATTCTGTAATACATAAACGACGTCACCACTAGTGATGATTTGTTCGGCCAGTGTTGGCGGTTTGCCTTTGTGATTGGTGTCGAGATAAGGTGCCGCCCAGGACAGACCTTGCCAGGCCAGTGTGATTAGTTCGCCGTTGGCCAGTAAAGCCTGGCTGGTTTGTTCTTCGCTGTGCAGTATTAGGGCAGGCTTTAAATTGCCGACGCTAGGTAGTGTCTTGAGGTGTTTAAGCACAGTGTTGCTATCTGTTTCAGGATCGATTTCGATGCGTTCGACAGGACCGCGAAAGCCATGGCGGTATTCGTAATTGAGCAGGTTTTGGCGCAAGGCGTTTTGTGCTGCAAGCTGCAGTTCAGGATCAATAGTGACAAAAACCTTGTAGCCATTGGTGTAAGCATCTTCACCATGCAGGTCATACATGTGGCTGCGTACCATTTCTCCGATGTATGGTGCCTCAAGGTCGATGTGTTGCTTGTTGAGTTTGGCGCTGACAGGTTCCGCTTTGGCGATATCATGTTCTGCCTGACTGATCTTGCCGAGAGTGAGCATGCGTTTTAAGACATAGTTGCGACGCATCAGGGCACGTTCGGCATTGGCAATGGGATTGTAGCTGGATGGTGCTTTGGGCAGGCCGGCTAGCATGGCGTATTGGGCCAGATTTAGTTGTTGCAGTGGCTTGCCATAATAAATCATTGCAGCACTACCGATACCGTAGGAGCGATTTCCCAAATAGATTTTGTTGAGATAAAGCTCGAGAATTTGTTGTTTGCTAAGTTCGTTTTCAATTTTGAATGACAGAAAGATTTCGTTGATCTTGCGCAGGTAGGTTTTTTCGCGGCTGAGAAAAAAGTTGCGCGCTACTTGCATGGTGATGGTGCTGCCACCTTGAGCTTTTTCGCCGGTGGTAATGAGCTTGGCAACTGCGCGGAGTATGCCTTGGTAATCAACCCCAGGGTGCTCAAAGAATCTGTCATCTTCGGAGGCGAGGATGGCGTTGATCATGGTTGTCGGTATTTGCTCGTAACTAAGAGGGTCGCGTTTTTTGCTGCCGTACTCAGCAATCAGCTGATGGTCTTGGCTATAAACCTGAAGTGGAACCTGAAAACGAATATCTTTTAAGGCATCAACCGAAGGTAGTTGTGGAGCAAGATAGAAGTAAGTGGCTGCAGTAGCGATAGCGCCAGTCAGCGAAAGTATTAAAGCTAGAAATACGCTACGGCGAACTAGTTTGTGAATAAACTTCATGGTTGTCGCTTTGTAAGAGATCTTAATGTGAATTTGATAGCAATATTACAGATGTCAGACTAAGGTTTGCTCTGCTTGTTCCGATGTATACTACATGAAGATATCTGGCATTTTTAGGATAATCCTAGAAATATAGGATAAATGTAAAGTATGGTATTAAATGCCCGATAAATCCTCAAAGGCATAATGCTACATATTAATGGAATAAATTAGAGAATTCTAAATTGGACCTCTTTAAACGAAAATCTGCATCCCTGTTAGGCTTGGATATCAGTGCGACAGCAGTCAAGCTGCTTGAGTTCAGCGAGAGTGGTGGCCGTTACAAGGTTGATAGCTACTCCGTCGTGCCATTGCCGCCACATGCTGTGGTGGAAAAAAGTATTGCTGATGTTGAGTCGGTGGGTGCGGCGATTAACCGTGCGGTTAAGCGTGCTGGCTGCAGAACCAAGTTGGCCGCTGTTGCAGTAGCGGGTTCCGCTGTTATTACCAAGGTCATCAATATGCCGGAGAATCTCAGTGATGATGAGATGGAAGGGCAGATTGAGTTGGAGGCCGATCAGTACATTCCTTATCCTTTGGATGAGGTCAATATTGATTTCCAAATTTTAGGGCCGTCCGATGCCAGTGAGGGGGATGCCTCTGACACGGTAGAGGTGTTGCTTGCGGCGTCGCGAAGTGAAAATGTCGATATCCGTGTGGCGGCTTGTGAGCTGGGTGGCCTGACGGCAAAAGTGGTCGATGTTGAAGCCTACGCGATGGAGGCGGCCTATAAGCTGATTGCGCCGCAATTGACTGATGCAGGTGATGGTCTGACGGTGGCAATACTCGATGTTGGTGCCACCATGACAACTCTGAATGTGATTCATGATTTTAAAATGATTTATACCCGCGAACAGGTGTTTGGCGGCAAGCAGCTGACTGAAGAGATTCAGCGCCGTTATGGCCTTTCTTATGAAGAAGCCGGGCTGGCTAAAAAGCAGGGTGGTTTGCCGGATAACTATGTGCCTGAGGTGTTGCAGCCGTTCAAGGATGCTATGACGCAACAGGTCAGCCGTTCATTGCAGTTTTTCTTTTCCTCTAGTCAGTACAACAGTGTTGATCATGTAGTTTTAGCCGGTGGCTGTGCGTCGATTCCGGGGATTGACGAGTTGATTGAAGACAAGCTAGGGGTGCCCACCACTGTGGCCAATCCATTTGCCAACATGTCTCTTTCTTCCAAGATCAAAGCGCAACAGCTAGGCGCCGATGCGCCAGCATTGATGATTGCATGCGGGCTGGCATTGAGGAGCTTTGACTAATGACGCGCATCAACTTATTGCCCTGGAGGGAAGCGTTACGTAACGAGCGCAAGCGCCAGTTTACCTCTATCGTTTTTGGCGCTGTTGTGTTGATGGCGGTAATTGTCTTTTTTATATTTATACAGATCGAAGGCAATATCGATGATCAAAATTTGCGTAATAGCTTTTTGGAAGCTGAGATAGCGAAGGTTGATGATCGAATTAAAGAGATTAAGGAGCTTGAGACTAAGAAGAAACAGCTGCTTAACAGGATGGATGTCATTCAAAACCTGCAGACTCGCCGGCCTATGGTGGTACATATGCTCGACAAGTTGGTAGTAGCCTTGCCCGACGGTTTGTATCTGACCAAGTTTGCGCAGGTAGGAGTGGAATTATCGATTGAAGGGTTGGCGCAGTCCAATGCCCGTGTTTCGGCATTCATGCGTAATCTGGATGAGTCTGAGTGGTTTGATAGCCCCAAGCTTGAAGTGATTCAGGTGAAGGAAAAAAATGGTAGTCGTTCAAGCAAGTTTACATTGAAGGTCAAGCAGTTAACGCCCGAAGAGATTGAGGCTAAGAAGGCGGAAGAAAGCAAATGAACCTGAAAAATATAGATTTTGAACAGTTTAAGGGGTTGGATCCCAGTGATCCGGGTTCATGGCCTGTATTGGTTAAGGCGGTTGCCGTTTTAGCGATTTGTCTAGCAGTGTTGGCAGCGGGTTATTGGTTTGTTACCCAGCATCAGCTGGAAGAGTTGGAGCAGGCAAGACAGAAAGAAACCGAATTGAAGGATGCCTTTAAAGCCAAACAGCTTAAGGCTGTCAATCTTGACGCTTACAAGCAGCAGATGGCCGATATGGAGCGTTCATTTGGCGCGATGTTGCGGCAGTTGCCAAGCAAGACCGAGGTGGCTGAGTTGTTGGTTGATGTGTCACAGGCGGGTTTGGCCAATGGCCTAGAGTTTGAGCTGTTCAAGCCGCAGGCTGAAAAACCAGCCGAGTTTTATTTTGAGCTGCCCATCGATGTCAAAGTGACTGGCCGATATCATGATTTTGGTGCGTTTGTTAGTGATGTCGCTGCCTTGCCCCGGATTGTGACCCTGCATGATATAAAGATTTCAGCCAAGGACGAAGAATTAACCATGTCGACTACGGCTAAGACCTATCGCTATCAGGAGGATGGGCAATGAGGATGAGATGGCGGCAACAATCAGTACGTGTTGCTATAACAGCAGTTATGGCCTTGTTACTGGTGGGGTGTAGCGGTGGTGATAATACCGATCTCCAAGCCTATATTAATGAAGTGAAAGCTAGCAGCAAGGGGCGTATAACACCATTGCCAGAGTTTATTCCGGTCGGCAGCTTTGCTTATTCTGCCAACGACTATGGTGATCCCTTTATGTCATGGGAGACTAAGGCGTTGCTTGACGCGAAAGATAAAAAGCAGGCAGATAGTGATGGTGGTTTACAGCCAGACCTGGGGCGTCGGCGTGAATCCCTGGAGGCCTTTCCGTTGGATACCCTGCGAATGGTGGGAACTATGTCCAAGGGTGGCAAGAGTTCAGCGTTAGTTAGCTCTCCCGATGGCCTTGTTTCGAGAATAGTCGTTGGCAACTACCTGGGTCAGAATTATGGTCAGGTGACGTCTATCGGTGAGGACAAAATAGAATTGATCGAGGTTGTGCCGGATGGTTTGGGGGCTTGGATTCAGCGGCCAGCCTCTTTGGCTGTTGCGGAATGACCCCTGGGGGAGCATGACAATGAAGCGAATCAGGAATATGGGTGAGCAGGTAATTATGAAACAAGATTTTTGGAGCCACAAGATGATGCAGCGATTTATGTTGATGGTCATGCTGTTGCTGGGCCTATCTGTGGCTTCGGTCAATGCCGAAGAGGCGATGCCTGAAAATTCCCTGGAGGCTATTGATGTCTCAAGCCTGCCAGGCAACCGGGTGCAGATCAAATTTTCTATGTCTGCTCCAGCCGCTGAGCCGCTGAGTTTTACCATTGATAACCCAGCTCGTATCGCGATGGACTTCGCGGCAACAAATAATAACCTTGCTAAGCGTACGACCCAGGTTGGTGTGGGTGCAGCACGAAGCATTAGCGCGGTTGAGGCTCGTGGCAGAACACGAGTGGTATTGAATCTGCTGCGTTTGGTGCCTTATGAAACACGTGTTGAAGGCAATAATGTTTATGTGATCTTGGATAGTACTGGTTCTGCTATGTCATTATCGTCAGCTCCGGTAGATAAAGATAGAACCGTATTTACCAGCCGTGAGATATCTGCCAGTCACAGTGTTAAGAGTGTTGATTTCCGCCGAGGTGAAGAAGGTGAGGCCCGAATTATGGTGGCCCTGTCTGATGCTGGGATCAGCGTTAATATTCAGGAGCAAGGTGGCAAGTTAGCACTGGATTTTATTGATAGCAGTATAGCCAAGGAGCTAGAGCAGCGACTTGATGTGGTTGATTTTGCCACCCCTGTGACTATGATCGACACCTTTCGCCAAGGCGGTAATGTTCGCATAGTCATCAGCGCCAAGGAAGACTTTGATCACATTGCTTATCAGTCGGGTGATCTGCTGACTGTTGAACTCAAAAAATCTGTTAAACCTACCCTTGAAGATTTGCGTCGTAAGGGCGATGAAGGTGGTTTTGTGGGTGAGCGTTTGTCGCTGAACTTCCAGAATATCGAGGTGCGTGCAGTATTGCAGTTGATTGCAGATTTCACTGAGATGAACTTGGTTACCAGTGACACTGTAGCTGGTAGTGTCACCCTGCGTTTACAGAATGTACCCTGGGATCAGGCTTTAGATATCATTCTCAAGACCAAAGGCTTGGGTGTGAGAAAGACCGGGAATCTGTTGTTTGTGGCGCCAGCACAGGAGATTGCCGATCGCGAAAAGGCTGACCTGGAATCCATGCAGCAAATTAGTGAGTTGGAGCCGTTGCATTCAGAGATGATCCAGATCAATTATGCCAAGGCTGGCGAACTAGCCGAAATCCTGCAAGGCCAAGGTGATGGCGAGACGAAGAACTCACTGTTGTCTGCGCGTGGCAATGTCAGTATCGATGAGCGTACCAATACTCTTCTGGTTAGGGATACCATTTCTTCACTAGAAGAGATTCATCGTTTGGTTGCCAGCCTGGATATTCCTGTGCGTCAGGTCTTGATTGAGGCCCGGCTTGTGATTGCCAGTAGTGATTATAATAAGGATATTGGTGCTCGTTTTGGGGTTTCGCGAGATACGCTGGGAGCTTCAGAAACGGGTAGTGGCAGTCAATTTAGCGGTACACTTGGTGCGACGGATGAGCTAATTAATAACGATACTCTGACAGCCCCGGGCCGCCTGAATGTTGATCTGCCGGCAAAACCTAAAACGGGAACGGCAGCCTCATTTGCCATGAGTTTTGTCAAACTGCCATTTGGCACTAATATCGATCTTGAGCTGTCAGCGATGGTGGCGGAAGGGCAGGGAGAGGTGGTTTCTTCACCGCGCCTGATTACGGCCAACCAGAAAGAGGCCTTTATTGAGCAGGGTGTGGAGATTCCTTACCAACAGAGTGCAGGGGCGAGCGGGGCGACCACGACGTCATTTAGGAAGGCTGTTCTGAGTTTAAAGGTAACGCCACAGATTACGCCGGATGACCGCGTGATCATGGATTTGGAGGTTAAGAAGGATAGCCGTGGGGAAGAAGTTCCGGGAGGGGTTAGTATCAACACTCGCGAAATCAATACTCAGGTGTTGGTTGAGAATGGTGAAACCATCGTCCTGGGTGGTGTTTATGAAGAAGTCACCAATGATGGCATTAGTAAAGTACCATTTCTGGGTGACCTGCCTTTGATCGGTGTCTTGTTTCGCTCGACACTCAAACGTGATGAAAAGGAAGAATTGTTAGTCTTTATTACACCAAAGATCATTAAAGAAGGTCTGTCCATCAACTAACCATATCTGATCTCCAGGGGCCATGAGTTTGCTCATGGCCCCTTTTTTATTGCCTAAACTAACTGCTGGCCTCTATTTTTTGGTAAATTTGCCATCGTGACGGCAGAAACAATGGCGATATTTTAATGACACACCCTTCCACGAAGCCCAAAAAGATCTTCATTGTTGGTCCCATGGGGGCCGGTAAAACGACGATTGGTAAACAGTTGGCAAAATTTCTGGGCTGGGATTTTGTTGATAGTGATCATGAAATCGTTGCTCGTACCGGTGTGAAGATCCCTGTGATTTTTGATGTCGAGGGTGAGGCTGGTTTTAGAAAACGTGAAAAAGCGATGATTGATGAGCTGACCCAGCGGCAGGATTTAGTCCTGGCAACCGGCGGCGGTGCGGTGCTGGATATTGATAATCGTAATTTATTGCGGCAGCGAGGGGTGGTTGTTTATTTGTGTGCTACCCCCGAGCAGTTATACAGACGTACAGCGCGTGATCGCAATCGCCCCTTGTTACAGACGAATGACCCGTTGGAAAAAATAAAACAATTGCTGGCGCAGCGTGATCCGCTGTATCGGGATGTGGCTGATATTATTATGGAGACTGGCGAAGAAAGTGTCCGCTCCGTGGTGAGAAAGTTGACGGAGCATCTAAGGCGCCACGGGATCGTTGAGATTGATAAAAAATATAGTTGAGAGTAGGCAGATGATTACCCTAGATGTCGCCCTGGGCGATAGAAGTTACCCCATTTATATTGGCAGTAAATTGCTTGGCAAGGCGGCGCTGATTCAGCAACACCTAAGCGGAAAAGAAGTATTGGTTGTCAGCAATGAAACAGTTGCGCCATTGTATCTGGAAAAGTTGCTGGCCTCACTAGCGGGTTATCGGACTGAATCGGTCATCCTGCCAGATGGTGAGCAATACAAAAACCTGGAGCAATTGAATAATATCTTTACCGCCCTGCTTGAGAAACGTATGAGCCGGCAAACAACCATTGTCGCCCTGGGTGGTGGAGTTATTGGTGATATGGCTGGTTTTGCTGCGGCCTGTTATCAGCGAGGCATTCCATTTGTACAGGTGCCGACAACACTGTTGGCGCAAGTGGACTCATCTGTTGGTGGTAAGACGGCGGTGAATCACCCCGCAGGTAAAAACATGATTGGTGCCTTTTATCAGCCCAAGTGTGTGATTGCAGATACCGATGTGTTTAGCACCCTGGATGATCGACAGTTGAGCGCCGGGATTGCGGAAATTATCAAATATGGCCTGATCCGGGATGAGGCCTTCTTGCTTTGGTTGGAAGAAAATATGGAGGCCCTGGTTGCTCGTGATACGGATGCGCTGGTCTATGCTATTGAGCGATCTTGCATCAATAAAGCCGAAGTGGTTGCCGCTGATGAGCATGAGCGTGGTCAGCGCGCCTTGTTAAATCTGGGGCACACCTTTGGTCACGCCATCGAAACGGCCATGGGTTATGGCGAGTGGTTGCATGGCGAGGCGGTGGCTGTTGGTATGTACATGGCGGCAGATCTTTCTGCCCGTCTTGGTTGGCTCAACAAGGCCGATGTGGCGCGCATAGAAAAACTATTAAAAAGCGCCAACCTGCCGGTTAAAGGCCCATCCATCAGCGTTGAAAAAATGAAGGACTTGATGGCGGTGGACAAGAAGGTGTTGGATGGCCAGATTCGATTGGTATTGTTAAAGGCAATCGGCGGAGCGGTGGTGACAGATGATTTCGATTCAACACTGTTGGATCAGACGCTGGAACAGTGTCAGGTCTGATTGGGGTTAAAGAAAGGGGCTGGGATGACGGACAATAATAGACATTTGGCTAACTATGCTGCACAGTCGCAGGATTCACGTGGTCGTTTGGTTGCCGAGTCAGCGCCGCAATTTAGAAGTGAATATCAGCGTGACAGGGATAGGATTGTTCACTCGGCAGCATTTCGTCGGCTGGAATATAAAACCCAGGTGTTTGTGAATCATGAAGGCGATATGTTCCGCACTCGCCTGACACACTCAATAGAAGTGGCGCAGATTGGTCGCTCCATTGCTCGTGCTCTGCAATTAAATGAGGACCTGACCGAGGCCATTGCCTTGGCCCACGATCTCGGCCACACGCCATTTGGGCATGCCGGTCAGGATGTTTTGAACGAGTGCATGCGTGACTATGGCGGTTTTGAGCATAATCTGCAGTCACTGCGGGTTGTTGATGAGCTAGAAGAAAAATATGCTGACTTCCAGGGTTTGAATCTCACCTTTGAGACTCGGGAGGGAATTTTAAAGCACTGCAATCTGGATAAGGCGCGGCAGCTGGACGAGGTGGGTCAACGCTTTCTACAAAAATCTCAGCCAGGCCTGGAGGCGCAGCTGGCCAATCTGGCAGATGAGATTGCCTACAATAATCATGATGTTGATGATGGTTTGCGGGCTGGTCTGATAAGTGTCGAGCAGCTGTGTGAAATTAAACTGTTTCGGCGTCAGTATGATGTGGTTAAAACAAACTATCCGGATATTAGTGGCAGGCGTATGGTGCATGAGATCATTCGTCGAATGATAAATGACCAGGTTGCTGATCTGATTAATAACACCAGGCTGAATTTGCTCAAGTTTAAGCCGGCTTCGATTGCAGGGGTGCGTGGTCTGGCTGAGCCGATGGTCTGTTTTAGTGCGGACATGCGCGATTTGAATTTGCAGTTAAAACAGTTCTTGCGTAAACAGCTGTATCAGCATTATCGGGTTCAGCGCATGAGCAATAAGGCCGGTAGGGTGATTAGGAATCTGTTTGATGCGTTTATGGCGGAGGCAAAAATGTTGCCGCCGGAGCAATCACAAAGGTGCGGGCTGTTGGAGTCAAGTCAGGGTGAGGTGGGGCGCGCCCGAGCGGTTGCCGATTATGTTGCTGGTATGACAGACCGCTATGCCATAGTTGAGCATGATCGAATTTTTGATCCATCAGCATTAACCTGAGAAACCCTTAATGCGAATTTATATGCAATTACCGGCGGCAGAGGGCAAGCCGCCACGCTTTTATCATCTGTTTCTGCAGCCTGATTTAATCGATGGCTGGAACCTGGTGAAGGAGTCAGGTTTTCAGGGCAGTGGCGGGCGGCTTAAGCGTGATCATTATCTTGACTATGAGAGTGCTGAAAATGCGCTGATCAAAAGTCGCGATGCGCAGACCAAACGTGGTTATCAGGTGGTTTTTATGGAAGGTCAGCGCGACGCCAGGGCTTGATTAAAGACTTTTGTTTTAGGTTTAGTTTTGCCACAATGCCCAGATTGAAACCAGTCTCCCACTATGGCCGAAGATCGACAAATCACACCAAAATTGAGCGAACGCTTTTCCGGCCTGTTTGGGGTGGAAGATGCCTCTCTGGAATCGTCAGTGGATAGCAGTCCAAAGACTATCTATATAGAAGAATCACGCAAGCTTAATCTAAATAAACTATTGCACCTTGCCCCTTACAGCGAGGTATTGCTGCTGTTGGGTGAGCCGGCGGTGGGGCGTACATCTTTGTTAAGGGTCTTTGTTGAGCGTGCCGCAACCACATGGCGTGTCAGTTTTGTCACCGCCACAGCGCTGATGGATGGTGCGACATTTCTGCGTCAAATTGGTCTTGGGTTTGAGCATGGTCTAGACAATGTTGAATCAACAACAGATTTGTTATGGGAGCTTGATCGTTATCTGCAGGCCCTGGGGCGTAGCGGCCGGCGCGCTATTATCATTGTTGATGATGCCCATCTGCTGACAGATGATGTGATTTTGTTGGCGGAAAAAATTCTTCGTGATGAGCGCACGGATAACAGCGTTAGCCTGATTTTGAGTATGCGTAAGGATCAGGCCAATAAGCTGGATCGATTTGCTCTGCTCAAAGAGCGCTTGGCATATGCTCTGATACTGGAGCCATTTAGCCAGAAAGAAGTGGATGGCTATCTACGTCAACGTATGAGCGATACAGTGCCGCAGCTTGATGAATTGTTATCGCCAGCGTCGGTGGCCGATATTCACCGAAAGAGTGGTGGCATGCCTGAGAAGATCAATGCCCTGGCTCATGATGTATTGACGAAAAAGCCTGGCATAGGCAGCGGTGATCGCGGTCCGCTCTTGAAATTGATTGGGTTGGCATTGGCGGCTGTCGTGATAGGCGGTGTGCTTTATTTCCAAGATGAGATCAATCAAATATTTGCCGTGCCGGCAGAGTCGGCGCGGATAACAAACGAAGAGCCTATTCAGCCTGATTCGCCAGTGGTGAGTGCTGTTCCTGATGCGGCAGATGCGCAGGTCTTGATGGCAATTGGTGCTGCACGGCATGACGGGGTGGTAACGAAACTGGAAGACGCCGAGGGTGAGCCTGTGCCGTTGATGGATGAGGCGGCTGAAATGGTAGAAGAGGATTTGCCAGTGGCAGATGCGGCGTTGATAGTGCAACTGCCGCCTGCTGAAGAGGTTGTTGAAGTGACCGCTGAGCCGAAGCTCAGCGCTGATGAGGACGTTGCAACTGAGGATGAGGCCGCGCCTGCAGTTGAGAAACCAGATGCAGGGGCTGAAATCTTGGCCAAGACTGAGCCCCAGGCTGTTCCAGTGTCACCCGTCAAGGTTGAGGCGAAATTGACACCTGAGCTTGAATGGCTGATGGCCCAACCGGATAACCATTACACTATGCAAATGATGGCGCTGGTAGACAAGCCTAAGGTGCTGCGGTTTGTAGCGCAACACAAAATTGCCGGACAAAGTGCTACCTATCCCATTACCCGTCGCGGCAAGGTGCTGACTGTGTTGGTTTACGGTAGTTATGCCAGTCGGGCTGAAGTCAATGAGGCCGCCAAGGCCTTGCCAAAATCCTGGGGTGTGGGTCAGCCGTGGATTCGCAGCTTTAAAGAAGCACGCAACGACCTGAAATAAATCTGGTAAATCTACGCTATTCTATTGATATTACAGAGGTTATGCGGCTTCCTCTGTAGTCTGGGATTGCGCCAGACTCTCTCTAATTGTATACTCCGGTCCCCTTTTGCGTTTCTTTTGCAGGCCAAGGTCCGCGCACGCAAATGAATCAATAACAATCAACCGGTTACTCGTTTTGCTTATGGAACAAGGTTTATACCGCC
>Ga0316207_10002361_pt1 | contig 19651 bp, 21 predicted proteins | sample 6weekpyrite_MG_FD_204943 | JGI IMG/M metagenome (GOLD analysis project Ga0316207, IMG submission 204943) | Microbial mat bacterial communities from mineral coupon in-situ incubated in ocean water Damariscotta River, Maine, United States -... | ecosystem: Environmental > Aquatic > Marine >...
CTAGAAATGATATAATGAATCATTATTTACATTGGATAGATGGTGAAGCATTGAATGAAGTACTCTTTAATAAATTTTTTTAAAATGGAATCAGCGGTCGGCATCTTGCTGGCCATAGCCACTGTATTTGCGATGATAATGGCTAACTCTCCATTGGCTACTGCTTATGATGAGCTGATGCAAACACCAGTAATGGTAATGTTTGGTGAGTTTATTATTGCAAAGCCTCTTCTTCTATGGATCAATGACGGTTTAATGGCTGTCTTTTTTTTTATGGTTGGGCTTGAGATCAAGCGCGAGGTTGTTGAGGGCAGTCTAAGTGACATAAGCAAGTTGGCTCTGCCTGCTTTTGCAGCGCTGGGAGGAATGCTTTTACCTGCGGGAATATATACGTTTTTAAATTGGGGAAATGAAGCGGCCATGCAGGGATGGGCTATTCCTATGGCCACAGATATCGCCTTTGCATTGGGGATATTATCACTTCTTGGTTCACGAGTTCCGACACAGCTAAAGGTTTTTCTTCTTACCCTGGCTATTATCGATGACCTTGGTGCAATTATCGTTATCGCACTATTTTATACCTCAAGTATGTCCTTAAGCTCTTTGGCTATCGCAGGGATACTGATCTTTATTTTAATATTGATGAACAGAAAAGGGGTGATCAATAATACCGCCTATATTCTTGTCGGTCTTATATTATGGACAGCCGTTTTGAAGTCAGGTGTACACGCTACATTGGCCGGCGTTATTTTAGGACTGATTATTCCTTTAAAAAACAATCGGCATAGTTTTCATCAGCTTGAGGACTCATTGTACGCGCCTGTCAGCTTTGTTATCTTACCTCTTTTTGCTTTTGCCAATGCCGGGGTTAGTTTTGGTAATATCGGCGTGAAAGATTTTACGAACAGTATGACAATGGGGATTATCTTAGGCCTGTTTTTAGGCAAGCAGTTCGGAGTATTTTTATTTGCTTACCTTGCGATCAAGCTTCGTTTGGGAAAACTTTCAGATGGACTCACATGGGGGTCAATTTATGGGCTGGCTATTTTGAGCGGTATCGGATTTACGATGAGTCTATTCATCGGTTCGCTTGCCTTTGAATGTCATGAAGGTACATGTTTTGAACTTGTGGATGAAAGAATGGGGATATTGATCGGTTCACTTATATCAGGAGTGGCAGGATATTTGGTCTTATATAAAACGCTTCCCAAAGCAAAGCATTAAAAGCTATAATACGATATGAATAACTCCCAAGCTTATAACGATAAAAAGAAAAACTTTGACCGCCTGATTACGGTATATGGACGTAATGTTGTTCTAGAGATATTAGAAGAACAAGATATTAATGTGACGAGGGTACATCTGGCTGACTCCAACAAAAGAGACGGTGTTGTGTCTAAAATTGAGACCCTATGCAACAAGAAGAGCATAGAGGTTCTTTATCATGATAAAAAGGCATTGTCACGCATCTCGAAAAACGCGAAACAAGATCAGGGTGTCGCTGCTGATATAGAGGCTTCATCCTACCTATCTACAGAAGATTTTTTAGGCTCTAAACCTGCTTCGTATAGATACATTGCCTTAGACAGTATTCACAACCCTCAAAACCTTGGGATGATAATCCGTTCTGTGGCAGCAGGATTTGTAGATGGTATTATCCTGCCTAAAAAGGGTTCAGCAAAGATATCCCCTCTGGTTATAAAGGCCAGTGCAGGAACACTTTTTAAGACCAGTATCTTGTATTGCGATAACTTAGAAGAAGCCCTGCCTGAATTCAAAAAAGACGGCACGGATATATACGCACTCTCTTCACACGCGAAAGAATCTCTTTTTGATTTGGAACTAGGAGAGAAGACTATCTTCATCTTAGGTAATGAGTCTGAAGGTGTTAGCAAAGAGGTGGAGAAGCTTTCAAATAAGAGTTTGTCTATTCCAATGAAAAATGGTGTTGAGTCTCTTAATGTCGCTGTGACAGCCGCTCTTTTAGCCTATTACTCTTAATTGTAAAGATAACTTAGCAAAGGGGTGGTTAACGCAATGGCATACCCGTGTCACCACTTTGGAGGTTTATTTAAATGTGAAAGGTCTTTAAGCCTTGGTGAATATAGACAAGAATTTTAATTCTATTATTCCTCATAAGCTCTCCACACGATTCTTTCCCTTTGACTTGGCCATATACATCGCCTTATCTGCTCGGCGTATGAGTTGATCCATATTAAGGTCATTGTCTTGCAAATGGGAAATTCCTATACTCATCGTATAGGAGAAGGGCTCTTCAGTGGAATAAGGTATCCTTGCTTCTGCAACATTTTTTTGTATTCTATTAGTAAGCTCAAGTACCTCTTCATAGGGTGTATTGGGAACAAAGATTAAGAACTCTTCTCCCCCATAACGTGCAAGGATATCAGAAGTTCGTGTACTCTCTTTTAGTATCTTGGCGCAGTTGACAATGACGTCATCTCCGACTGCATGCCCGTAAGTGTCATTGATATGTTTAAAGTCATCAAGATCAATCATAATAACAGATAACTCCTGCTTGTAGCGTAGAGCTGTGTCAAACAGACGGCCGGAAACACCAATGATATAGCGTCTGTTATATAGATCGGATAGTGGATCAGTGGTGACCGCATGACTTAAGTTCTCTTTTACCCTCTCTAACTCTTGAGTCTGAAGAACTAGCCTTTTGTTTGTTTCTTGAAGTTCTTGAACACGTGAGTGAATCTCGCTTTCAAGAACTTCCTCTTTCTCTTTTTTAACCTTGATCAGTTCATCTTGAATACGGATCTTGTCTTTAAACACGATATGGTAATGGCTTATCATCAAAGAATTGAAAAAGATGACTTCAACAAAAGAACCCAATAAAAAGGCATAGCGGGTGATGTCGGTGTTGGGGATTAATCCATTAAAGCTTAGGGTTAACATCCCCATAGTAGGCATGTAGATAAAAAGGGCAATGAGGTAATATCGCATCTCTAAATGCCCTTCTCTGTATACCTTGATTGATATGACAAGCAGTAGAGTGAAAAACACTGAGGAGATCAGATTAAAGGTTAACGAGGCATAAGGGAGATCTATAGCGATGAGTATAGCTAAGATAAAAAAGATCAATGCAAAACCATTAAAGATTTTGTAGGTTGTGTATAAACGCTGTTTAAGCTCAAGGAATTCTCTGGAAAAAAGTGTGAGAAACATGACGGTAATTGCTCCCGTCACATGAAGTCCATGGTCCCATCCATAAATGTCCCAACTCAGATAAAGTCCACTTTTCACACTAAACCATATGATGACAGAGACAATATAGAGTATGTATAAGGCGTATAGCCTGTCTTGTCTAGCAGTAAAGAGATAGAGGTTGAAAAAAGCAATGATAAGTAAAAACATAAGAATGAAGAGGTACAGATCGGCAAGGTCAAGTCGCGAAGGCTCGAAATACTTCTTTTTTGTAAAGACTTCGAAGGCGCCTAGTTGTCCAGAGACAGTTTGACCTTTTATGTAGATGGTTTGAGTTTCTCCCTTGGGAATATCCAATAAAAATGCGGGACTTGTATCATGGACTTGACGTTTATTTAGGGGAATGAGCAGACCGGCTTGTGAAGCAGTCCAAAGCCCATTCTTAAGAGTGAAAAGATCGAATTGATGCCATAAGGGTTCACTAAAGGTTAAGACAAATGCACTGTTTTGCGATTCATTGTGAAGTGTGAGTTTAAACCAACGTGTTCCGTCAAGATAACCATAGCTAAACTGGCTTGGACCCGTTTCAAAGGTCTGCATGGGCATCTCATCTATAGTGAGTTTATTAGATATGTCGTACATATGAGATAGTTCAAAGTGGGAGTAACGTGCCTGATCATCAGTTAGGGTCAGCGCAAGTAAGAGATGTAGTGGAAAGATTAAAAGTAGTAAATATCGCATATACACAAACTCCTTAGAGGTTTAAGTATACACAAAAACATTTAAAGATGTTTTTATTTATTTAAGTAATTTTCTCTAATAGCAAGAGTTGTGTTTACCCCGGTCTTTAGAGTACTTTTGTAAAAGAGCTTTTAGATGCTTTTTATCCGCTTTATACTTGTCACTGTTGAGATAAGGCAAGGAGATATTTTGGTCGTGGTGCAGTCTGTATAAATTATCTGTTTTCAGGAGCTTACTCCATGTCTTCGCTTTTTTGTTACTGGCAAAATATTTTCCTTCTACATGGCAATGTGCACACTCTGTGAGGTAGATCTCTTTCCCTTCTGAGACAGAAGCGTGTAGCTGGATGAGTAGAACAGAGCAAACAAGGAGAAGTGGTTTCATTATGACGTCATCAACTCATAAGGACGTTTGATCTCTTGAAGAAGACCATCAACACTGACTGCTCTTCCCTTGCGAATAAACTCACGTCCCTCGAAAAAGACAATGATAGTGGGTGCAGAGAAGACTTGAAATTGTGCTGCAATCTCAGGTGTCAGACTGATGTCGGCGTGATAACGTCCAATGGAAGGGTACTCTTTCTCAAGCGCTTCCATCAGTTTTGGACGAAGTACATGGCAGACAGAACATGAAGGAGAGCTAAAGTACAAGATCAGTGCCAACTCAGTCTGAAGTTTAGAGTTTAATTCATTTAAATCATTAAGTGTTGTATCCATAAAAAGTCCAAATTTTTTAGTGGTATTATACACTATGAAGCAGATAATAATATTTATGTTTTTTATGTCGCTCAGGCTTTGTGCCCAAGAAGATTTTTATGCATTCAAGCTAGGTTTACTTTCTCACAGTACAGGACCTGTCTCTTCGGGAAAGGAAGATGGCATGACTATACATGCTGAACTACTTATAAATACAAAGCTTTGGAAGGGATATCCCACATTTGGAGCCGATATCCATCTCAAGGATGATACCAGTTTTCTTTATGCAGGATTATCGTGGGAGAAAAAGTTCTTTAAATATCTTTCACTGGGAGCTTTTTTTGGATTTGCCCTGCATAATGGAGAGTTAGAAAATGGACACAGCAACAGAAGACAGCTTGGGACACGTGTTCTTTTTAGGGAAGCAGTAGATATAGCTTATTACTTTAATGATAAAACATCTGTGAGTTTAATTTACGATCATTATTCTAATCTTGGTCTTTTAGGAGCAAGTAATCAAGGAAATGACAACATTGGCTTACGATATAGTTACTATTTTTAAAATATTGATGACATAAGAGATTCCTAAGCTTAGGAGAGTTACACTTAAGTATGTCCAAAGAAGGAGTACATAATGAATGTAAATATTACAGGAAGACATATCACACTGAGTGATCATAATCGTCAACATATTGAAGCTGCAATTGAAAGCTTTGCAAAATATCAATTAGAAATTACGACTGCGAATGTAATCGTCTCCGAAATTAAAAATGGTGTCAATGTTGAGTTTGACATGCATATTGCACATGCAAACCCAGTGGTTATCAACCAAGGGGATAAAGATTTAGATACAGCTATAGATTTAGCGATTGAAAGAGCGAATAAAGCACTTCGTCGTCTTCATGATAGAGTTATCTCTCATGGAAATGAATCTCTTAGAGACCTTGAACCCGCTGAGGTCTAATCCCCGCATCCGCTCACTTGAGCGGATTTTCTTCTTTTAAAACTTCTTTCCACTGTGTTGATTTCGTCTTTAGAGATTTATTTTTATAATTGGATTTTTTGATGTGACTCTTTTGGGTATGCTGTGCTTTTGGCTCTCTGTAAAGTTTGGACAAACGTATAGAATCAAGAGGCGCAACGCTCTTAGACAGTTTTAGAGGCTGAAGCTTATGGAGTCGTTCATCGACTTTAAGTCCTGAAGGGACAAGCTGATTTTTCCCGTCGACTGTTTTTATTTGAGCGTATTCATAATTTTTCGATGTTGGGTTGTACAGGGCCACATAGTCGTTAGCCAAAGAGATCCAGTGAAGCCACTCATCACCTTTGAGTTTTCCCTTAAATTGTTCTCCGTCGTTTTGAGAAAAGCTTAGGGTACCGGGAAAGGCAGGGGCACTGAAAAGGTAGAAGGGTAAAAGAGACAGAAGAATAAAAATATAAAGAGGTCTCATGTCAATATCCTTTTTGATTGATTAAAAGTTTTTTGCTTTATAAGTGTAACAAATTAGACGAATAGATGCGTTGAGATATATTTTTTATAAGACCTCATACACAAGCATCGTCCCCTTTTTCTTGTAAGGAAGGGACTCTATGAACTGCAAACCTTCATATTGAATGTTTAAGAGTTCTTCTGTCGTCTTTGGCTGAACCTGGGATAGGGTTTGAAGAACTTTTCCTCTATAGGCCTTGGCCCAATGGCTCACGCTTTTTCCACCCTTTAAAAACTTCATTGTAACAAAGTCTTGATCAAGGGCATAAAACTTTTCATAGAAACCGGCTCTCAGGTCAAGAATTAATTCATCTTTGAAATATGCATCAAGAGCAGATGAAAACTCTTTTTTATAGACTTTTTCAGTAGCAATGCCATCGACTGTAGCTCCTTGTTTAAGTTTATAAGCTGGAATTTCATCCCCGCCTTTTATCGGTCCAAAGAGGTTTGAAAAGATAATGGTCTGTTGATAAAGATACTCTTGTCGTTCAACAGACAAAGCGTCAATTTCAAGGTAGTCATAGGCTACGCCATCATATCGTTGCAGAGCTTTCATGCAAGGACTGCTAAAAAGGTCATGTCGGTACTTTTCTATTTCAGCTTCTTTTTTGATGCCGGTTAGTTTATGTAAGTCTCCAAGTGAGCCATTTTGCATTAGCACATTATAGGCATGCAAGAGGGGAAGACGCTTTTCATAGAGATGGGGAAAGATGAGCTTGTCAGATGAAAGCTGCGATGCTATTCCTCCTGTCTTTTTGCCTTCACTGGGTGAAAAAAGTATATACATGATAGATTCCTGTTTAGAGGTCTTATTGGTATGGAAGTTTAACATTTTTATTTCTAATACAGTTTTGTTAGTAAAATATAAGCATCATCATATAAAATATATTTATACAGTGATTATTGAGGGAGACAGGTATGAGGATGTTTTTTGTTTGGTTTATTCTGACTTCGCTGTCCTATGCAATGGAGAATGGTCAAGATAACATTTCTATATTAGAAACAAGCCTGGTCGCCCATATTATAAAAATTGAGGGGAAGGCTAAAGTCTTGTCCAAGAGCAGTATCAAAAAGCATAAGGCAAAACAAGGAGAAGCTCTATTTAAAGGGGATAAGCTTATCACTTATAAACAGAGCAAGGCACTAGTTGAACTTGAGGACGGTTCGCACATCATCCTAAACGAGGGGGCTGAGCTTACCTTTGTAGACAAGATGACCGTTAAACATGAGATGAGAGAAGCGTATTATAAGATCAAAAAACGTCAAAGCACTCAAGGCTTTACGGTTAAAACACCTTTTTCGATTATGGGTATTAAGGGCACAGAGTTTATAGTCGATACCCGAGGAAGCGGGCTCGTCTCTTTAAAGGAAGGACGTATCGGTATTAAGTCTTGGAATGCAGAATTTGAGCTTCATAAGTCAAAGCTAATGGCAGATTATGAAAAATTCAAGAATGAACAGACTTCAGCTTTTGAAGCGTATAAGGCTGAATTTACGGGAAAAACAGTCAGTTATGTCAAAGCCTTTGATTTAGAAGCAGGAAAGACTTTGTACTTTTCGGATGCAGATAACTGTAAGGTGTCTTGTGAATCTCAGGTCAATGAAGAAACAATTTCGGAAGACTTCCGAGAACGTTTTAAGATGTATAAAAATATGCTAGAAGAGTAGTGCATCGTGAAAGTGAAATATATAAGTGTGATTCTTTTGATCTCACTTTGTGTTGTAGCTATTTATAAGGCGCAACTGGAGCCTTTTTATAGCTTTTCACTTCATTTTAACGATCTCAATTTTAAATATCAAAAAAACAGAGCTTCAAATGAGGTCGTTTTTATCCAGATAGATGAACAGTCAGTCAATCGCTTTGGACGTTGGCCATGGAAGAGAGATGTCTTAGCCCATGCTATTACCAAGCTCGATAGCTCCAGTATCCTTGTCTTGGACATGGTCTTCTCGGAACCGACGGAAGAGGACTCCCTCTTAGCCAAAAGCCTTGAAAAACAGAATAATAGCTTATGCGGATTTTTCTTAAGGGAAAACTCTTCCTCTTCGCTTTCTGACGTGCAACTCGATGTCATCAGTGATTCGAGCTTGGAGCGTCTATCTACACAGCTTGGCAAAGAAAAAGTTTTTGTTGAAGGCAAGGAGGCGGAGATCAATGTTGAGCCTATTCTCTCCTCCTGCTCTCTTTTCGCTACTTTTTCAACCCTAAGAGACAAGGATCATCTGTTTAGACAATATCCCCTTGCCTTTAGTTTTCAGGGTGAACTCTATCCCTCGATAGGCGTACAGGCGCTACGAATGAAATATAGGGAAGATATTTCTCGAAGTGAAGTTGAACATTTCATCTTAGCCGATCACGAACTTAAGACGAATGCCCGAGGTTTTTCTATACTTAATTATTATCCTTATGAGACGTATCAGTCTTACTCTTTTTTAGATCTGTATGAGGGGAAGATATCGGCTGAACGTTTAAAGGATAAGATTGTTATCTTGGGAATAACGGAGATAGGAGTAGGGGATATGCGTGCTACACCTATTGGGATAATACCCGGACCGCTAATTCATGCAACTTTTATTTCTAATGTCTTAAATGATGAACTTTTATATCAAAGCAGATATCTCGACTTTTGTCTGCTTCTTCTTTTTCTTGGATTGCCTTTGATATGGTTGCTCATCTCTTCTATTTTGACCAGGGCCCTCGTATATACCTTGGTGTATACACTTGTTTTCATTTTGGCAAAAATAGGTTTTATCTATTACAACTTGTATATAGATATGTTTTATCCCCTCTTTGCCTTAATCGTTTTGGCAATTAGTTCAGAAGTTCTTCTGTATCAAGATCAAGAAGAACAGTCAAAGTTTATTGAAGGAGCATTTTCTTCCTACCTTTCGCCTGCACTTTTACGTAAACTTATGAAAGAACCAAAATCTTTATCGCTTGGAGGCGAGAAAAGAGAATTGACTATCTTTTTTTCGGACATTCGTTCTTTTACCTCGATTTCTGAAATGATGGATCCGCAAATATTAATACAGTTTTTAAATCGCTATTTTACTCCAATGAGTGATATTGTGATGAAGCATCATGGAATGATTGACAAATATATAGGTGATGCAGTCATGGCATTTTATAATGCTCCTGTAGATGTTGAAGAGCATGCGTCTTGGGCCTGCAGATCTTCTTTGGAGATGATGGCTAAGTTGGAAGAACTGAATAAAGAGTTTGTTCAAGAAGGCTTGCCCAGAATAGATATCGGCATCGGCATCAATACGGCTGAGGTTATTGTCGGGAATATGGGTTCAAAAAAACGATTTAATTATACGGTAGTGGGAGATGGTGTTAACCTTGCGTCACGGATAGAAGGACTGAATAAGATCTACGGAACAAACATTATTATTACGGAGTTTACTCAGGACTTACTCAAGGGTGAGTTTTTAACACGTCCCATAGAAAAGGTTCAGGTTAAAGGGAAAAAAGAGGAGGTGCTTATTTATGAACTCTTAAGAGATACAGCTGAAAACCGTGAACGGATGAATGTATATAATCATGGAAGAGAGCTGTTTATGCAAGGGAAGTATATTGAATCTTTAAAAGTTTTTGAAGCGATAAAAGGTGATACTTTAAGCAGATACTTTATTCAAAGGATAAAAGATGTCGAGTGATGCCCAAGAGATTGTAGAAACGATATTTAAATATATTACAAAGATACAGCCCTTGCGTGAGTATGAAGAGATTCTTATGGAATTGGCGAACATGGGTCGGCATCTCTCAAAGGCAGATCGTTGTACAGTGTGGGTTGTTGACAATGAGAATCAGCACCTCTGGACAAAGGTGGCCCATGGCATCGAGACTATTCGTATCCCTATCGGTTCGGGTATTGTTGGCAACGCGATCGTGAATAAAAAGCCGATGATAATCAATGATGTTCACGCCGATGAACATTTTAATGCCGAGGTGGATAAAAAGACTGGCTATGAGACCCATAATATGATGGTCATTCCTATGTTTAACTCACATAATGACATCATCGGAGCCTTTCAGGTGATTAATAAAAATGAGGGCGAGTTTAATCAGACAGATATGAAATACCTGATGCTGGCTGCCTCATATTCTGCTGAAACACTTGATGCCGCCTTAATGGCAGAAGAGAATGATCAGACACAAAAAGAGATGATCTTCTTAATGTCTGAAGCGGTCGAGAAACGTTCAAAAGAGACAGGTAACCATATCAAGCGTGTTGCTTCTTACTCCCGTATACTTTCTTTGGCCTACGGTCTGAGTGAAGAAGAAGCTTATATTTTAGAGTTTGCCTCACCAATGCACGATATCGGAAAGATTGGAATTCCCGATGCAATCTTGAACAAACCGGGTAAACTCAGTGCAGATGAGTTCGAGATTATGAAGGGACATGCGCTTTTAGGGTATGAGATTTTATCTGCTTCACCGAGGGGTATGTTGAAAGCAGCCGCAACGGTAGCCTATGAGCATCATGAAAAATGGGACGGTTCAGGATATCCAAAAGGTTTAAAGGGAGATGAGATACATATCTTTGGTCGTATAACAGCGGTTGCAGATGTCTTTGATGCCTTGGGATCGGATCGATGTTATAAAAAAGCATGGCCATTAGAAGATATTCTCACTCTGTTCAAAGAAGAAAGTGCAAAACACTTTGATCCTAAACTGGTTGAGCTCTTGTTGGATAATCTGGATGATATACTTGTGATTAGGGATAAATACAAAGATGAGGTATAATCGTTTAACATTGTTTACTTTTATGAAGTAAAGAAAAAAATAAAGCGTAGTTTAATTAGGGGAAACAGGATCGTGGAAAAGATAAAAATCTTAGGTGCATACGGAACAAAGGGATCTCATCAAGAGACTTCTTCTTTTTTGATTAATGAATCACATGTGATCGATGCGGGAAACTTACTTCGTTCTCTCGATGAAGATGCTGCTCATATTGATACGATCTGGCTGACGCATTCACATCTTGACCATATTGTAGATATCGCTTATATCTTGGATTCATATTTTACACTTAGAATAAAACCATTAAAGATTATGGGGCTACCTGAAACATTGGAAGCGATTAAGAAACATTTTTTAAACGATATCATCTGGCCCGATTTTTCAAAAATACCTCTGTCCAATACTAATAAGATGAGTGTAGTCTATGAGAGTATAGAGTGTGGAAAACGATATGACTTAGACAGTACAAGTTCCATAGAACCTATTGAGACTATTCATACCGTACCAAGTTGCGGATATATTGTCAGAAAAAATGATTCAGCTGTGGTAATAACAGCAGATACTTACAAAAATCCCTTACTCTGTAAGACGATTAAGAAATATCCAGAGATCAATGCTTTAGTGCTTGAGTGCTCATTTCCTTCATATATGGATACGCTGGCCTTGGAAAGCCTTCATCTTACCCCAACTCTAGTCGAAGAAGAGATCTTAGGCATGCCAAGAGAATTAAAGCTCTATATTAATCATCTTAAACCCAGTTTTATGGAAGAGATAAAAAAAGAGATATGTTCAAGTAAAATGCTTCATGACGCCATTGTTTTAGAGGATGGGGACACGATATATTTCTAAAAAACTATAAAAATAGTAAACTTTTACAATTCCTTCTTAAAATCCTTGACAATAAAAACAAAAGCCCCTATAATTGCAACTCGAATTTAGATGCTGGCATAGCTCAGTTGGCTAGAGCAGCTGATTTGTAATCAGCAGGCCCGGGGTTCAAATCCTCGTGCCAGCACCATTCTAAATGAGAAAAATTGACGAAAAACGTCAGTGTTCGACCAGAGTATATAAACAAATTATTGGTGAGATAGTCAAGTGGCCAACGACGGCAGACTGTAAATCTGCTCCCTATGGGTTCAGAGGTTCGACTCCTCTTCTCACCACCATTAAAATGAGACGCGGGCGTAGCTCAGTTGGCTAGAGCGTCAGCCTTCCAAGCTGAGGGTCGAGGGTTCGAGTCCCTTCACCCGCTCCATTTAAGTTTGTTTGATATGTTTTTTCTGGGAGCTGGATAATCGTTTGCTTCTAAACATAACACACGATATCTTTATAGATAGCTTTCATAATACTAATCATGCATATTCTATTCTAACTATTTTAATTTAAATTTTGTATTGTAGAGAATTTAAATTAGAGTATATTTTACTCGCATTAGCATGCTCGCATGGCTCAGAGGTAGAGCACTTCCTTGGTAAGGAAGAGGTCCCGGGTTCAATTCCCGGTGCGAGCTCCATACATCTGGCACTTCTGTAAGGCTTTTTAGCCTATGGGTATTGAACCTTTATGGAAGTGTCTAAATACAAAGATGGATAATATCAATGGATAAAGCTCAATTTGAGCTAAAATCAGGTATAATTCCATTTCATTAAAATAAAAAGCTGGAGAAAACTTATGGCAAAAGAAAAGTTTGAACGAAACAAACCGCATGTTAACATCGGTACAATTGGTCACGTTGATCATGGTAAAACTACACTAACAGCAGCAATTACAGCAGTACTTGCAGTAACAAATGATGCAGCACTTATGGATTACGATCAGATCGATAATGCTCCTGAAGAACGTGAACGTGGTATCACGATTGCAACTTCACACGTTGAGTACGAAACTGACATCCGTCACTACGCTCACGTTGACTGTCCAGGTCACGCCGATTATGTTAAGAACATGATTACAGGTGCTGCACAAATGGATGGTGCTATTCTTGTTGTTTCTGCAGCGGATGGCCCAATGCCACAAACTCGTGAGCACATCCTTCTTTCTAAGCAAGTAGGTGTACCATACATCGTTGTTTTCATGAACAAAGAAGACCTTGTTGATGATGAAGAACTAATGGAACTAGTAGAGATGGAAATCCGTGAACTACTAGATATGTATGACTTCCCAGGTGACGATACTCCAATCGTAGCTGGTTCTGCATACCAAGCTCTTGAAGAAGCGAAAACTGGTACTCTTGGTGACTGGTCTGCGAAGATCATTGAACTAATGAAGCAAGTTGATGCTTACATTCCTGAGCCAGTTCGTGAAACTGACAAAGATTTCCTAATGCCAGTTGAGGATGTTTTCTCAATCTCTGGTCGTGGTACAGTTGTTACAGGTCGTATCGAACGTGGTGTTATCAAAGTTGGTGAGCCAGTTCAAATCGTTGGTATCAAAGACACTCAAGATACAACAGTAACTGGTGTTGAAATGTTCCGTAAAGAGATGGAGCAGGGTGAAGCTGGAGATAACTGTGGTATTCTTATTCGTGGTATCGATAAAGATGCAGTTGAGCGTGGTCAAGTACTATGTAAGCCAGGTTCAATCACTCCACATACAACTTTCGAAGCTGAGATCTATGTACTAAGTAAAGATGAGGGTGGTCGTCATACTCCATTCTTCTCTAACTACCGTCCACAGTTCTACGTACGTACTACTGACGTTACAGGTGCTATTACACTACCAGAAGGTACTGAAATGGTTATGCCAGGTGATAACGTTAAGATTACTGCAGAGCTAATCGCACCGATCGCAATGGAAGAGGGAACTCGTTTCGCTATCCGTGAAGGTGGTCGTACTGTTGGTGCAGGTGTTGTTGCAAAGATTACTAAGTAATTTTAAACACACCTCATACCGCGGAGCTAGAGCTTGACTCTAGCGAAAAAATCTAAATATAGGTAAACGCAATGAGAGAAAATATTCACTTAGGTTGTGAAAAGTGTACACGTCGTAACTACCACACAACTAAAAACAAAAAGACTCATACAGAAAAATTTTCAGTAAAAAAATACTGTAAATGGTGTAGAGAGCACACAGTACATAAAGAGATGAAGTTATAATAACTTCCCCTTTTTAAACCTTCTTGCTTCGGCAAGAAACTGTAGGCGATTAGCTCCAATGGTAGAGCACCGGATTCCAAATCCGGGTGTTGTGGGTTCGAGTCCCTCATCGCCTGCCACTCATATTCGACAGATATATCTTTAGAGGTCTATCTATCGGACATGATAATTCACACTTTTATAAAGTGTAAAAGGATAAGTAGATGAATAAGGTTACTTCTTATGTCAAGAATTCACGTGCAGAGTTGTCGAAAGTAATTTTCCCAACTTCACCACAGGTAAAACAAGCTTTTATAGCAGTCTTTGTTGTAGTAATTGCTGTATCACTGTTTTTAGCCTTAGTTGACTTTGTTATGTCATCTAGCTTATCAGCTATATTATAAAGGACTTTCATGGCACACAAATGGTATTCATTACAAACATATGCAGGTTCTGAGAGAAGTGTTAAAACAGCAATTGAAAACTTGATTGAAGAGCACAAGCTTCAAGATATTATTAAAGAGGTTGTTGTACCGACTGAAGATGTTATGGAGATGAAAAACGGTAAGAAAAAAGTAACGGAACGTTCTTTATATTCTGGTTACTGTTTTATCAATATTGACTTAAATACAGAAGTTCAGCACATGATTCAATCTCTTTCTCGAGTATCTGGGTTTATTGGTGAAGCCAATCATCCAACGCCACTGAGCGAGCATGATATTAAAAATATCCTTGATCGTGTTGAAAATCGTGCTGCACCGAAGCCAAAGGTTGCATTTGATGCAGGTGAAGTTGTCCGTATCATTGACGGTCCGTTTTCGAACTTTACAGGTGTAGTAGATGAGTTTGACATGGAACACGGTACTTTAAAACTAAATGTATCTATCTTCGGGCGTGCAACGCCAGTAGATATTTCATATGCTCAAGTAGAAAAGATCATATAACAGTATTTTCTACGTTGGCTTTAGCTTTTAATAAAAAATCTAAGGTCAGCGTAGTTTTTCGCTGTAGCGACCAGTCGCGTGAGCACTCTACTAAAGAGAACTAAGCGTTAGCATAGTTATTTGAACATCTAAAAGAAACTTTTTAGTCGTGTTCAAATTTCGTAAATAAATATAAAGGAAACACAATGGCAAAACAAGTCATGGATTATATCAAGCTTCAAATCGAAGCTGGTAAAGCAAACCCGGCACCACCAGTAGGTCCGGCCCTAGGTCAACGTGGTGTTAATATCATGGAATTCTGTAAAGCATTCAATGAAAAAACAAAAGATAAGATGGGATTTAAAGTTCCTGTAGTTATCACTGTTTATGCAGATAGAAGTTTTACTTTTATCACTAAACAACCACCGGCTTCTGCACTTCTTATGAAAGCAGCAAACCTTAAAAAAGGTACTGACAACCCACTTAAAAACAAAGTTGGTAAGATCACTAAGGCTCAATTGATGGAAGTTGTTAAAGCTAAAATCGCTGACCTTAACACAGACGACGAAGAGATGGCTGCTAATACTTTAGCTGGTTCAGCTCGTTCAATGGGTATTGAAATCGTAGACTAGTCTACGGAATCTGTAAATACTTTTAAAATCATCGACCGCAGTGATTCAAAAATAGATGCGGCAGATTAAACTGGAGAATCAAAATGGCAAGTAAAAGATATACACAACTTACCGAAAAAATTGATGCAAGTAAAGCGTACAGCGTTGCTGAAGCTTCTGCATTCATGACGGAATTAAAATCTGCAAAATTCGACGAAACTGTTGAAATTGCAATGAACCTTAACGTAGATCCTCGTCACGCAGATCAAATGATCCGTGGTGCTATCGTTCTTCCACACGGTACAGGTAAAACTGTTCGTGTTGCTGTATTTGCTAAGGGTGCTAAAGCTGATGAAGCTAAGGCTGCTGGTGCAGATATCGTTGGTACAGACGATCTTGTTGAACAAATCCAAGAAGGTAACTTCAACTTTGATGTTGTTGTTGCTGCACCTGACTGTATGGGTCTTGTTGGTAAAATCGGTCGTATTTTAGGGCCAAAAGGTATGATGCCTAACCCGAAAACTGGAACAGTAACTCCTGATGTTGCGACTGCAGTTAAAAATCTTCAAGGTGGTCAAGTAAACTACCGTGTTGATAAAAAGGGTAACATCCATGCTGGTATCGGAAAAGCTTCTTTTTCTGCTACTGCAATTGAAGAAAATCTAAAAGTATTTTTAGCTTCAATTAACAAACAAAAACCTGCATCTGCAAAAGGTCGTTACATTAAATCTGCTGCGCTTTCATTAACAATGAGCCCAGCGATTAAATTTGATCTTTCTGAGATTGCTGACGTTAAATAGTCATTGACTGCTTTCTAAGCGGGTAACCCTGCTTAGTCTCTCTTTATTCAACTCCAAAAAATACTTTTATTATTCAATACAACTTATCTATCTAACTGTTTTAAATATGATTTTCGTATAGATTTTTCTCCACTGTTTTCTTTATATCTTGAAGTGGTTTTGTTATTTTTGGAACGAGGTTCTCATTTTCATATGTAATAAAAGTAAATTTTAAAGAATATAAACGAGGATTGCACAATTAATTAGCTTGAACTGTTATTGTTTATGATGAACAATATATTGCTTAGATTTTCAAGTCAATCTCTTGTATAGTCCCAACCTTACCATCCTCTTCTAAATACACTGAACTCTCTTTAAGAAGAGCTACTTTAGAACTTTGTGAGTCTTCCAGTTCAAAATCAGTTTTTATGCTCTCTAAATAAATAGCACCAACGTTTTTCTCTTTAAGAGTAAAAAGATTCTCTCCTACTTCATCTTTTGTCCATATTAATAGCTTTGAATACACTGAGTCATTCTCGTCAATCCAGCCATTTCTATCATCATCATACTCAGATAGTTCTTCAAATCCATTCCCTAGTGTTGGACCAAAAAGCTCATTTCCGTTATTGATCTTTTTGTCGGCATTTTTATCAAGTGCTAAAAATCCGCTATTGTTTTTTACAAAGGAGAACTCATCTTCTTTACCATCAAGGTCTAAATCAAAATTATGTTTTATTTCACTCATACTGATGATAGAGTTACCAAAGTTTATAACTAGAGGATCAATGAGAGCATCTCCGGCTTTTAAACTTGTACTCTCGTATATTTCAGAACGTTTATTCATTTGAAGGTTAAGGGTAAACTCTATCTCTTCGCCATCTTCTGTTCTTATACTTCCCTGCGCTTTGAACTGCATACTCTCTTCATGTATTTCACTTTTGTAGTAGTGATACTCCATCCCCCATCCACGTTTTTCTTGGCTTTGATCACTGTGAACCTCTTTATAAAAAGTGAGGTCTATTTTTTGGCCAAGAAGGGCTTCTAATGCCCGTATGATTGACATTGTTTTAGCGTCTAAAGTTATCTCGTGCTCATTAAGCGAATTGAATTTATCTGATAGTTCTAATCTATCTTTCTCTTGTAGTCTTTGAGGGGCATCTTCAGATCGATTCCATGTGTGTAAACTTTCTTCTTCTTTTACTTCATGATGCTCTTCATGCGTTGAGAGAAACAATATGTCTGATTGAGATATTTTCATCATAAATCCTTATACTATGAGTCTAAATCGGCATTTCCTAACAATACATAATCTATGGGAAATATAAGAACCATCAACTTAGAGAAAAATAGTACGGTTTATTTATATTTTTTACTTCCACCAAGCCCTATATAGGACGTAAATTACTTTTTATTTCATGTTTTAAGTGACTGCTCACAAACCTTTGTAATTGTGTATTAGGCATATTTTAGAGTAAAAGGCAGCAGATAGTATAGATGTTAATATGAGTTTTTGTATTATCAGTAGTTAGTAATCAAATGCAGCTGTTATGTCCTAGGCAATTCTTAGTCGAATATCGAGGTATATCGAAATAGTATTACTATTATAAGGAAGAGTCCACCTAAAATACTTTTCTTTGCACAATAGAACTATCTTTCCATCTGTTTTAAATATGAATTTCGTATATCTCTGAGTTCATTGTTCTTTTCCATATTTTTAAGTGCTTCGGTAATCCTTGGAACAATCGAGCTGTTTTTTTTATGTAGAAAATGGTACATTTTAACATGATCTAGACTTTGACTAATGAGATGAATATTATTGTAGTTATACAGATGTATGATATAAAGACCAGATATTTTTGGTGCAATCGCTATGTCGATCTTACCGTTGTTTAATGCCTTGAAAAGTTCATCAAATCCTTTATACTTAGATGTGACAAGACATGACGTCCCATCTTCAATACATTTTGTTCCTTCCACAATACCGACATTATAGTTTTTAAGATCTTCCCATTTGGAAATATGTATGAAAGTGTTCTTTCCAAATGCAACAGCATCCATATGGTTAATAGGCACAGGAATAAGTAATAGGTTTGTATATTTTTTGTTTAATTTTTTTAAGCGCGCTACCTCACCATCGATGAGTCCGCCGTTGGAAAGGGTAAGTGACTTTTCAAAGTTACCATAGATAAACTTTGTTTTAATACCAATATTAGCGTAAGCCTTACTGAGTACCTCGGAACTTATTTTATGAAGAATATTATGTTTACCGGAAGAGAAAACCAATTCATTGGCATTAATAATATAAACAAATGACAATAGGATTAATAATGATTTCATTTTATAACCTTTATTTATAGTATAAAAAACATCATATGTCTTCGCTTAAAAATTTAGAGAAATATAATGTACTAAATTTATTGTAATTAATTTGTTAGCTCTGACTATTCTCTTCTAGATAGGGTGAAGTGTATTGACCTGATATATTAAACGATGGAATGCTGCGGGTGAACATTTTATTACTTTCAATTAAATTAGTATAACCACTAAAGCAAACTATAAAATAAATTTCAGTATAATCCCAATCCTTAATTCAAATTTTATATAGGCAATCTATCCAGATTTCCGATTTGAAACTTGAAAAAGTGACAATTTATCTTATAGACTAAAGACAGTTAGAGGCTTGCAAAAGCTTAATTAGTGAAAACTTCTCAACTTGAAGTTTGATGTCTGGAAAGGAGAATATATATATGACTAAAACTAAAAAAGCTGAAGTTATTGAACAACTTCGTGTTTCTTTTGAGAATACAACTGCCGTAGTAATCTGTGATTACAAAGGTTTAACAGTTTCTGATTTAGAAGAGCTTCGTGCTGCTGCTAGAACTAAAGATACTTCTGTACAAGTTGTTAAAAACTCATTAGCTACTATCGCATTAAATAATGCTGGTATGAGTGGTGTTGAAATCAAAGATACAAATATCTTTTTATGGTCAGATGACGTTATCTCTGCATCTAAAATTGCTGCTGATTTCGCTAAGAAATCTGATAAATTTGTAATTAAAGCTGGTTACCTTGATGGTGAAGCTGCTGATACTGCAAAAATCGAAGCATTTGCAAAACTTCCAGGTCGCGAAGAGCTACTTGGTATGCTTGCTGCTACATGGATGGCTCCAGTTGCGAACTTCACAATTGGCCTAGATGCGCTTAGAAGACAAAAAGAAGAAGCTTAATAAGCATCGACTTTAAATAGGAGATGCTTTGGGCATCTAATTTGAGCTATGTACAAAATTACATAGAATATACATAATGGAGAAAAATTATGGCTGTTACTAAAGAAGACGTATTAGAATTTATTTCTGGTTTATCTGTACTTGAGCTTTCTGAGCTTGTTAAAGAATTTGAAGAAAAATTTGGTGTATCTGCA
>Ga0316207_10002362_pt1 | contig 19641 bp, 17 predicted proteins | sample 6weekpyrite_MG_FD_204943 | JGI IMG/M metagenome (GOLD analysis project Ga0316207, IMG submission 204943) | Microbial mat bacterial communities from mineral coupon in-situ incubated in ocean water Damariscotta River, Maine, United States -... | ecosystem: Environmental > Aquatic > Marine >...
CATAGTGTTGTTCCCTTATATTAACTTTGACACTTAACATAAGATCAAAAAGCTCTATGCATGTCTACTCAATTATTTTTATCCCTAAATCATTGTTTTTGATCACTTTTTTGTGGGGATACCTCAGACTCCGACCCCTTTAATTGTTTTAGAGCATGAATCAATTTCAAGGCCATTATCAGGATCTAAAAAAACAGCATTGCAATCATATACTGCTCTAACCGCACCGGTTAACCATTCTTCTCTTTGTATTATTCTTGATGTTTTATCAATTTGTTTTTGAGTGGGAAATTTCAAATGAAAGTCTAATAAAGTCGAATAAAAAGAGTATTTGATGGAAGAATATGAATATCTTCTAATTCTGAAATAAGTCTTTTATTACCAGTAATATTTTTAAGTTTATCCCTTAAATCCTGATCACATATCCGATATTCAGGCGTATCAAGATATTCAATATGTCTACCATCATTATTATGAGATTCGTTTGGAAAGGCATACCATATTATTCCAAGCTTAAATTCTTCATCAGGTAATAATTTTCTCAAAAGAGAAAACTTACCAAAGTCACCCACATCACCTGAATATCTATCCTGCATAAAATATCTCTTTCAAAGTATTATTTACCTGAAATAGTTTTATTTCTCTCTTCGCACTTAATCCAGTTTTCTACTCTATCCATTAAAACATCAAAATCCATTTTCTTCTTTCCCTTAAGAGTACACTCCCATATTTTTAGAACCCACCAGCCATCCTGTTTTAAAAGCCGCTCATTTTTACGATCTCTTAATAAATTCTTATGGATTTTTTCTTCCCAGAATTTTTTACGTGTTTTTGGCCAATGAAAAAGATGGCAATTATGTTCATGCCAGAAACAACCCTGTACAAAAATGACTGCACCAAAATCTTTTAGTACAAAATCAGGATTACCTGGTAACTCTTTGATGTGTGTTTTAAATTTTATTTTTCGCTTACGAAGTGCTTTGGCAATTTTAATTTCGGGCTTGGTGTTTTTTCCTTTAATTGCGGCCATATTCTTACTGCGAATTTTTTTTGTATGTACATCTGCCATATATTATCTCGTGGCTTTTCAATCAAAACCTGGTATCATTCTCACATAATTGCACTTCTGAAGACAGCATGAAAAAACAAATAAATATCATAGACTTATTCGCAGGCCCCGGTGGTCTTGGCGAGGGATTTTCAGGGTATCAAAACCCAAAGAAAAATTATCCTTTTAAAATAAGAATGTCTGTCGAAAAAGAAGAAAGTGCTCATAAAACACTTCAGCTGCGTGCGTTTTTCAGACAGTTCAGAGGAAAAAAGTTACCTCCAGAATACTATGAGTACATCAAAAACCCTCAAAAATTAAATAAACATAAACTGGAAAAGTTTAAAAATCAGCTTTTTGAAAAATACTGGAAAGAATCAACCACTGCAATAAAAGAAACACTTGGTGGTCCTCAAACACTTGGTAACGAAGACAGTGATCGTTTAATACAGTCCAAGTTGTCAAAGTTATTAAAAAAACACGACGGTGAAGATTTTATAGTAATTGGTGGTCCCCCCTGTCAGGCATATTCAAATGCAGGCAAGTCGCGCATGGCAGGCATAGAGGATTATAAGATCGAAGAAGACGAACGAGCAGAACTATATCTTGAATTCCTAAAGGTAATACATAAAGTTAATCCAAAAGTTTTTGTAATGGAAAATGTAAAAGGAATCCTTTCTGCAAAACTACACGATGAACTTGTTTTCCCAAGAATTATCAGAGATTTAAAAAATCCTGGCAAAGTAATAAATAATCGAACAAAGAGTAAATACCATATATATTCACTCGTTAAGTCACCTGACTCATATGATGATAATGGTGAGCCTATTTATAATGATTTACGTTCTTTCACCATTCATGCAGAAGAGCATGGTGTTCCTCAAAATCGTCACAGAGTGATACTTCTTGGTGTAAGAGATGATGTTGAATATGAACCTGGCACACTACAAGAAGATCTAAACAAGACTTCAATAAAATCAATACTAGATGGGTTGCCCGTACTAAGGAGTGGCATATCTAAAGCTGGCGGTGATAAATCAGAAAAGTGGTATGCGAAAATTAATAAAGCAGGTAAAGCTTTAGTCACTGCATTAAATACAACCAACTCAAAAAAACATGCTAAAAATATTAAAGAGCATATTAAAAAAATATCACCAAATTTGAATAGAGGTGGTCGATTTGTTGCGTCAAAAAAATCAGGTTTTTTACCGTCATTTAACAAACCACTAAAAAGCTGGCTATATGATCCTCAATTAGGCGGTTTTCCAAATCACGAAACAAAAGAACACATGTATGATGATCTTAAACGCTATCTCTGGATATCAACATATGGAGAACTTAATAGAGTCTCACCTAAATCAAGAGATTTTCCTGGATTTCTTGCTCCAAATCATAAAAACTGGGAATCAGGAGATCATGCGGATAGATTTAAAGTCCAAATAAAAAATAAGCCTTCAAGCACTATAACTTGTCATCTATCTAAAGATGGGCATGCCTCTATTCATTATGATCCAAAGCAATGCAGAAGCTTTACAGTTAGAGAAGCTGCACGAATACAAACGTTCCCTGATAACTATTTTTTTGAGGGTACAAAAACAGAACAGTATGTACAGGTAGGAAATGCCGTTCCACCATATCTTGCCAACCAAATAGCAGAGATTGTTTACGATGTTCTAAGTTAACCGAAAATTAATCATGCCCCCAAACAATTGAAGACTGAATTTTATTATCTGGAAATTTTATACCAAAACCTATAGTAATATCTTTATCACTAATTTCAACTTCTGAAAATGTATCATCTTTACCAACCGTAGGGTAAACAACCAATACAGCTGTTTCTTTGTCAATTAATTTTTCAAGATTGTCACTCATCGAATCAAGAGGTTCTTGTAATGCAATTGAATTTGCTACTTTTACATGCTTAGGTTCAGAAAACACATTAAAACCACCATTATCAATTCTCCGTCTTCTTTTGACAGTTAAATTATTCCATAAATGTTCGGTCTTAACATTTTGTGGACATAATATAATACATTTCTTAATTCCCGGATCTTTTTCTTTATCACCCTCTAAAAAATCTAACTCTCGAGCCATAAGCCCTTCTACATTCCACTTATAACCAGTTATAAATTTCACTAAACTTTTCTTATTACATTCCCAAATATAATAATCATCTTTTATTGGTTTAACCTTTCCATTTTTATCAGTCGTCTCATAAGAAAGGTTTTTTCTCCCGCAGTCTATTGACTGACTCAATAAATCTTTAAAGATATCTGCATTTTCTTTACGGCCTTCTATTGTACTCTTGGGATGTCCACTCTCTTTCCATTTTTTTGCGAAATTCATATGCATAACATCAACATGCCAGCGTTTATTTTTTGCTGTTGGCGGTATCATAGACATAGGAACAATTGGTGGTACATTTATAGGCAGTATTCTTTCCTTTGGATCAGATTTTTCCGAGTATATTTTTAATTCTTTTCTGAATAACTCTTCATCACGGCAAATAGATTTAAAAGCTGCATATAAATCCATTGTTCTATTTCTACCATCAGGCTCACTTCTACTTACATAAAGCCTTACCAAATCTTTATAACCTTTCCTAAAACCAAACCATCGTCCTACCTGCATTAATGTATCCGATGTTTTAATTTTTCTCCTATAGTAACTAACTGTTAAACCTTCAACGGTATATCCCCTTGATAGTTTTGTGCCACCAACCAAAATACTCCAGGTTCGGTCTCTATCGAAATTTGGCAGATCATCAACATTCTTTTTATCACCATTTATTATTCGGACTTCTTTTCCTTCCTTTTGTACAAGTGAAATACACTTGTCTACGAACGGCTTCAGCTCTTCAAAACTTAATGGATTCACATCATACAAATTAAGATTTTTTGTAACAGGCCTAAAGTCTTCTTTCCATAATTTTTCTAAATTCTCATAAAAACTTACTGTTCCAGGTTTTGCTGCGTTATAAAGTTGCTGAACCAAAATTGCATCGTCTTCGTGATCAGAAATTTTTACTGAACGGTGTACTAGCATAGTATGATGCTTATCAGATACAGGGAGCCCTTTTTCCTTTCTAAATAATTTCAATGCACCAGCCAGTATAAATGCATTAATTGCCTCTGATAAATTTCCATCTTCTTCATTCTGCTGATTTTTAGTGTCTCGAATATGTGCAGACTCTTTAACTCTTTCAATTCCTTCATCTGGTTCTTCAAGATTTTCAGTGAAATCAAAAAAATCATAAATACCCATGTAATCTTTAGGACGTGGAAGTGTAACGATATAATCAGACGGAAATAAATCTTCTGCATCTTTTGGATTGATAAACACATTTGCAAAAGGAGTTGCAGTATATCCAATATACTGTGCACGCTTTAGAAGTCTGACTAATCTAATTATTTGTTCATTTGTTGCTGTACGATCTTTTTCAGTCTTTTTATCCGGATTTACAGTATTAACTGAAGCTTGATCTGATTCATCATCGATTATTAATACCGGGACTTCTTCCAGATGCGTAGCAAGATCACGAAGATCAGCATTAAGTTTTCGTAATATAGATGGGTTTTTCTTTACAACAAGTAGTGTAGCAGGTGAAGCATTTAAATTAGCGGGATCATTAAAACGTCTTCCTGGCATTACAGACTTAAATTCTAGTGCCTCTAGGTTTCTGTGTAATTTTTTATAGTCTTCCTTTTCTCCTGTCAGACGTTTCCAGTTAAAACTTCCCAGCTTAGCAGGTAAATTTCCATGCGAGATAAAATCATCCCAGTCAGGTGCATCAAAATAGTCGTGATCCGTTCTTTCAGACTTAATTAATTCAACACCAATTAACTCCTTATCGAATCTTCGCTGTGTCTGTTCCCTGAGAATATCAAGGGTACCTGCAATAACTATTATTAATCTATACCCTGCATCAACTGCTTTTGCTGTTACAGCTGTAAAATTTGCAGTTTTACCACTCTGAACATAACCAACCACAAGCCCTTTTGTCAGTTTTATTTCTCGTCGGCATGGATCAGATAACCTTTTAACAACCATATCACTTGCCTGATCAAGAGCAATGATACTATCTTCTGGCCAACCACCCTGTTCTGACAAATAGTTCTCATAAGCAGACCAGTAAAAATTATTTTTATCTTTTCGTTCCTGCGAATACCACTCTTCATGCTCACTTGCGATAATAACTGGATGACCACCTTCAGGTGAATGAGGTGGAAACCTATCGTTAAGAGAAAGAATCACATTTTCACTTAACTTAAGAGAGTTCATTATTTTTTCTCTTCTTTCATTACTGTAGGCTGATGTTTCATCTACCCATTTAACATCTACTGCAGCATCCCATTGTCTAAGATACTTTCCTAAAGTACTGAAAAAGTAATTATTCGGATCTTCATCAATAAGGTTTTTTTCAATATCATAAAAATCATCATCAGAAAACTTAATCTCATCATATTCAGCTTCTTTTTCAAGAGTTAATAAGAGAGAACGAGGACCTCTATTACTACCCATCCCCCCCATAGTTTTTAGACTGGCAATAAATAGTTCTTTTAATTCACTTTCATTTAGCATAATTATTTTAGTAATTTTAATATTTCTTGTTTATTTAATTCAAAGCCAAGACCAGTAACGTCGATACTGTAATGTACGTTACTTATTCTGGCTGATTCTTTACCATAACTTGCATCTATCAAATTTCTGTAAATCCCAGGAAACTGTTCATCAACAATCATGATTTCTGGTTTTGAGCGTAAATAATATCGCGTTGTATAAAATCTGGCTTGACTATGTTTATATCCTTCCTTTTCAAGCTGCTTGTCAAAAAAGGAAAGTCTCTCTTTATCACCTTTTAAGTAATTTTCAATCTTACTTACAAACTCAGCTAAGCTATAACCATCTGAAGTTCCTTCTACTATCTGAATAGAACATAAATATAACTTTTTATCAGGACTAGCCTCGAGTTGAGATAATCGGCTAATCATGTGAATACGTTCTTCGTTTCTAGTTGTTTTTACTTCAAGCTCACTACCTGCCAGCCGAAAATCATGTATAGCCTTGTCAGCCCCTTTCCATAAATTTACAGCTTCACTTCCCTTCTCTGTTAGAAATTGTTCCAGTACCCAGAGCTCACCCCACATACCAATTATTTTTTCTTCACTTAATAATCTTTCACTCGATATCAAATTTTTAAGCTGTTCAACTGCATCAACTACTGAATCAATAAAATCACGATTTTTAATCTGAACAGAATCTGAAATAAAACACATCATTGAGTAAAAATGTTCAAATAACGATTCATTCACAGTAGAGAAATCAGCATAATAACCATCATTATCTGCTTTTAATTCAAGTGTGAGTTCTTTTAGCGGAATATCTGGTAAACATGTATTCTGATCAATACTAATATTTAGTCCGATTTTTTTTGCTTTATCTGCAACATAAAAGCTTAAATCAGGCTTCCCTTTAAATTGATATTTAGCTGGTACACCCGGCTTAATATAATCTTCAAGAAAAACTTCCCATGTTATATGCCTTGGCATAAGACTAACCCTTTTCAAGCTTCGCAGCTGCCACAAGCACCTTATTTATCATTTCGAATTCTTCTCTACGCTTAGATGAAATTCTCACTTTATTGAAATCATTACGTGTCAGGAAAAATAATATTGATTTCAAAAATGGTAAATCCGATTTGGAGCCATTCACACCTCTTAATAATGCCTTACGATATGCTTTATTGAGATAAATATGTCCTTCAATGGGATCAATCGAAAAAATATCTCCCGTCTCAAAATGCTTCCATATGAAATCAATATGCTTACACTTTTGTCCTTCATCCAGTAATACTTTTTTTGCAAGTTTACTAATGCTATTTGGCATACCATCACCCATTACAGCAGGCAAAAACTTATGAGCACCTTTGTCTTTTTTTCGATAGACTTTATCTGCTTTACTTCTGAACTTAGGAAAAGTATCTCTATCATCAGATTTAGAGGTAGTAATACCTGCAACAAAAGATGGAGGTACAATAACTGCTGACTTCTGCACGTTAAGGCCAAACTGACCATCGTAATCAGCTGGCAGATCAATTCGCACCCTTGCTAATGATCCATGAGGTTCATTTTCATCCTGAACCACGCTATTCCAACCACCAGTCTGAATTAGCCTGTCATTCCTGTAAAAATAAAATCCCTGGCGAGATGAAGTCCTTCCACCTAGTTTGTAATTTTTACTGTCTGAATTCGCTGGCCAGATGTGTGCATCCAGAATAAGTTCACCTACACCTTCTACTTTTGCTTTAAATTTCTTAGGATATTCTGGATGACCTGTAGCCTGATATGCAAATGGGTTTAACGGTTCTACCATGTCATGAATATTGTTGTAGTCTTCATCGAGAATTTGTGTATCAATAAAAATATTAAGTTTTCCATCTTCAATAAAACGATGAAAACACATACCAAGATGATTTTTTAACTTTATACGAAGTTTTTTTAAGGTATCTTCCAGTCCTTTTTCAGAAGTTGGTAACTTATCAATATCATTCCAGACAAGTAATGTTCCTTTATTTGCTATATTGAATGGGAATTTTCTTTTTTCGTAATAATCTTTTGCATCCTCATCCTTGATAACATCACAAATCCATCCTTTCTTAATTCCTTCAATTGTCCATCTTCTTGAACTTACATTTCCATCTTCCTGAGATTTTGTAACTACCGTTATAGATTGTGAATGACTAAGAGAAGCAAGCTTCAAACCCATACCATATTTACCAAGTGATTCAGCTGCAGCCTCTTCATCACTACCAAATTTCATTGCATCTATAAGCTTTCCTGACGACATACCAAAACCATCATCAGCTATAACGATAGAAACAATGTCATTACCCGAAGTGATAAATCTGACAAGAACATTTTCTGCCTCGGCATTTATGGAATTATCAATAAGATCAGAAATTGCCTGTTCAAAGCTATAACCAATCTGTCTCAATGCACCAATTAAACGTTTTGCATTTGGTAGAATTTCATCACTTGTTGTTACATCTAGGTTGGCAAGATCCTGTTTCATCCCTAGGAAACCTCTTTTAATTTGGTTGATTTTTATACGTTTTTTGCACATCAAATGGAGGAGGAATGATGCGAAAATGCTTATTCTAATTTTGAATATATATGAAAATCTCGACTTAGGTAGACAGTCTATACTGTTTTTAGCCTATTGAGGAGTCGAGTATGAGAAATCGTAAAGCACAACATGATATTTCAAGGAAATTGAAAATTTTAAATTATGCAAAGGAACACGGAAATATTGCTAAAACGTGTCGTTATTTTGGTATTTGCAGAGAAACTTTTTATCAGTGGAGGCGCGCTTATGAAGCACATGGAGAAGACGCCTTAGTTAACAATAAACCCTGTCCTGAAAATCACAAACTAAGAATACCTCGGCCTATTGAAGATAAAATTATTCACTTAAGAAAAACGTACCACTTTGGTCCTGATATGATTGTTTGGCACTTACAGCGCTACCACGATATTAAAATATCGCGTAATGGTTGTTATCAAGTTTTACTAAGAAACAAATTAAATAGGCTGCCTGAAAATATTAAAAAACGTTCTCGAAGTAAATTTAAAAGATATGAGAAAAAGGTGCCAGGGCATCATGTTCAAGTTGATGTTAAGTTCTTATTTTTCAAAGATAAACATGGCAATCGTGTTAAGCGTTTTCAATATACCGCTATCGATGATTGTACTCGTATTAGAGCACTTAAAATTTATGATAAGCATACGCAAGTTAGCTCGATTAATTTCATTAACTATGTTGTACAGAAGTTTCCGTTCAGAATAAAAATGATACGCACAGACAACGGGCATGAGTTTCAAACAAAGTTTCATTGGCATGTTGGTGAGCTTGGAATGATCCATGTTTACATCAAGCCTGCCACGCCTAGATTGAATGGAAAGGTAGAACGTTCGCACTTAACGGATCAACGCGAATTTTATCAAATGTTAGATTACAAAGGTGACGTCAATCTACGTAAAAAATTAGCGCAATGGGAAGATTATTATAACTTCCTCAGACCGCATTCGGCACATATGGGCAAAACACCCTATGAAAAACTTAAACAACGTATGTTAGGATAGTAATGAAACGTCAGCCTAAGTCAGATAAAAGACATATATTTATATTCTAATAATAGAGTATCCCTAGTTTTAATAATTTTTAATTGAATATAACAGATGTAACTTTCTGTACAAGGTTTCTTTAAAAGTAAAAGATATCTTAAGGGTTTATGCTTAGATTGAATTTGATATTTCGTTTTCAAAACAAATAATATTGTATATATGTATTTGTAATATTATAGAAAAATGTGTTCTACCCCCTTTAATTTCAATATCACCTTATAATTTCATTCCTCGAATTATTAATTCAAAATCTTTTAAACCGTCATAAACCACATTAAACCTTCTTATAGTTATTGATGGTGAGTCAATATGTGTAGTAATTCCTTTAATATGTGTATGTGCCATTTTATTTCTCATCTCTTTTAAATTACCTAGTTCTGATTTAAGACTATCTCTTTTTAAAGCATCGACTTTTATCTCAAGCCTTTCTACATTTATAATTCCAATAAGTTGAATAAGCATTTTTCGAAAATGCTTTTTATATTCAAAACCATAAACTGGTCCTGTCACACCATCAATAACAAACTTTTTATTCTGTGATTCCTTTAATTTTCGGTTAGCACATCTCAACACAATATCATCCATAGATTCTTCAATCCAACCACATAATTCAAGTAGTGCAAGTTTTGAAAAAAACAAAGTGTCTTTACTGCTACTTGTTTTTCTATACTTCACATCCAAAGATTTCAAATTATTAAAAATCTCAGTTCTTGAAATCATTTTCACCTACCAGAAAATATTTTTTTAGCAATATTTAATCTATCAATAACTTTCTTTTTCCCGGACAGCCCTTCCTTTAAAGAGGCATCCAGGAATTTTTCCTCATTTATTAATTTTCTATAAAATGAATTAGCCTCAGAATTACTAACGTCTTCAAGATAATCAATATTTTTTCCTACACCAAACAAAACTGCATCTAAAATTGTAATTGACAGTCGTGAAGGTGATTTTTTATTGAATATTTTTGTATCAATAACTTCAACTGTTCTTATAAATAATTCCGTCTTTTCATTTATAAAATTTTCATTTGGATTTCTATTTTTATGCATATAGGAATTTAAGAATTTTGCTAATCGTCCTGAATAATTATTATATCCATCATGAAAAGCAAAAAATCGTAACATTAACTCTTGCTTAGTAAATCGATAAACCTTTCCTTTTGCCATTTTATTAATTCGACGCCATGATTTATTTTCATCTAATTCTTGTAAAAGATTTTTTAATCTACCAACATAAATACAATTACGAATTTCTTGATTATTTAATTTCATCCCGCCCGTATTTAGTCTATGGAATATCGTAAACAGGTATTCCATATGAGTTTGTTTAGTAAATTCGCATCTAAGAACAGTTATTGGAATAGAAAGATTTTCAACTCTTGTATATAAATCATGTATTTTTGTATCTGACGTTTTTATTGCTGCCACAGACTTGCCAGCAAGCACTGGTTCAATATCATCTAATTTAGATAAAACCCAATCGTAACCTTTAAGATAACGAATAATTGTAGAGATTCTTTGAAGACCATCAATAACAATCCATTTCTGCTTTTTATGATCAAAGGCAAAACACATGCTAGGTATAGGCAACTGTTTAATTAATGAATCAATAAAACGTGTCTGATCAGCATCCTTCCAGACAACTTCACGTTGGAAATCAGGTTGAATATCAAGAATACCTTGTTCATGCATTCGAAATAGATCTGCGCATGACCGTAATTCATTGTAAGCAACAATATCACTTGGTGGAACTTCACCGTGGTCATCTTCTTCGAATTGTTTTTCTTCTAATTTCTTAAGTGTTTCTTCCATGGCTTATTACCTGTTTTAGGAAAAACTAAAAAAAATGGAGATAAATACTATTTGTTTAGAAATTTATCACAGGGGGATTAATGATGTTATTCTTATTATGTTGATGCATTAATCTTAATTGATAAATTCAATCATTACCACTAAGGGTTTATTCTTAGTAGTGAAAAAAAAAGCCCGCATAAAGCGGGCTTTAAGATTTTAAGATTTAAGATAAATCTCAGAACCTTTATCTTTAGTCGCTACCGGCGTCATGCCTCCCGCGACATTAGTGCGTCTTTGCACATCAACTCTTTTGCATTTAATTAATCCCTTCATACTTCTTTATAGATCTCTGCACCTTGCTTCTTGAATTCATCAGCCTTCGCTTTCATTCCAGCATCGAGTGCAACTTCAACTGTCATACCTTCTTTAGCCGCATAATCCCTAACATCCTGCGTAATTTTCATTGAACAGAAGTTTGGTCCACACATGGAACAGAAGTGCGCGACTTTATGCGCGGCTTTTGGCATGGTTTCATCATGCATGCTTCTTGCTTTGTCTGGATCTAGTCCCAGGTTAAATTGATCTTCCCAACGGAATTCAAAACGCGCTTTTGATAATGCGTTGTCTCTTACCTGTGCACCGGGGAAACCTTTTGCAAGGTCACTGGCATGGGCGGCAAGTTTATAAGTGATGATGCCATCACGGACGTCTTCTTTATTTGGCAGACCTAAATGTTCTTTTGGTGTGACATAACATAACATCGCTGTTCCATACCAACCAATGTTGGCAGCACCAATAGCACTGGTGATGTGATCATAACCGGGGGCGATGTCTGTAACGAGTGGCCCTAAGGTATAGAACGGTGCTTCGAAACAATCGTCGAGTTCTTTTTGCATGTTTTCTTTGATCATTTGCAATGGCACATGACCGGGGCCTTCGATCATGACTTGTACGTCATGTTCCCATGCGATCTTGGTGAGCTCACCTAAGGTTTCTAACTCACCGAATTGCGCGGCATCGTTTGCGTCTGCAATACAACCCGGGCGTAAGCCATCACCTAACGAGAAGGCCACATCATAGGCTTTCATGATTTCGCAGATTTCTTCGAAGTGGGTGTAGAGGAAACTTTCTTCATGATGCGCGAGACACCACTTGGCCATAATGGAACCACCACGACTGACGATGCCGGTTAAACGGTTTGCGGTTAACGGCACATATTGCAAACGCACACCGGCATGAATGGTGAAGTAATCGACGCCTTGCTCGGCTTGTTCAATTAACGTGTCACGGAACAGTTCCCAGGTGAGGTCTTCTGATTTGCCGTCGACTTTTTCTAATGCCTGGTAAATGGGCACGGTACCAATTGGCATGGGTGAGTTACGTAAAATCCATTCGCGGGTTTCATGAATGTTTTTACCGGTTGATAAGTCCATTAAGGTGTCGCCACCCCAACGTGCTGACCAGACCATTTTTTCGACTTCTTCATCGATGGATGAACCCAGTGCCGAGTTACCGATATTAGTGTTTACTTTTACGCGGAAGTTACGGCCGATGATCATTGGCTCGAGTTCCGGGTGATTAATGTTGCACGGGATAATGGCACGACCGGCGGCAATTTCATCACGCACGAATTCTGGCGTAATTACATCAGGGATATTTGCGCCTAACGGTTCGCCTCGTTGTTGAATGAGTAACTTGGCGTAAGCGGGATCAGCACGCATTTCTTCTAAACGGTTGTTTTCACGAATAGCGACGTATTCCATTTCTGGCGTGATAATGCCTTTTTTGGCGTAATGCATCTGAGATACATTCTTGCCCGGCTTGGCTTTTTTCGGGTTGCGAATATGCTCGAAGCGGAGTTTTGCGAGTTCTGGATCGTTCTGGCGGGTGGTGCCGAATTCTGAACTTGGGCCGTCGAGTTGGTCGGTGTCGTTGCGCTCTTCAATCCAGTTAGCCCGCACGTCTGGTAGGCCTTTGAGTAAGTTAATACTCACTTCTGGGTCGGTATAAGGGCCTGATGTGTCGTATACGGTGATCGGTAAATTGGCTTCTTCACCGTTATCGGTGTGTGTTGGGGTTGTTTCAATTTCGCGCATCGGCACACGGATATCTGGGCGTGAACCGGTGATATAAATCTTTTTTGAACCCGTGAACGGTTGGGTCACTTCGTCTGAAAGTTGGTTGGTTTTGCTAATAAAATCTTCTGGGATTGCGCTCATGCTGCTGTGTCCTGATATATTTTCAAATAAAATTCAAATCGGACGACCGCACGCTTTAATTTAGATGGGGATTGCGTGTTTCTGTTCGCCTTTCCTACGCCAGCATTATCTGGATCAGGTCATCGTGTTTTAAACATCTAAGGGTGTATCTCAGCTTCATTGGTTAACAATTAAGCACCCCTGGCGGTCGAAGACTCAAGGTACTGGATAGGCTTTATATTTGCAACCTTATAAGATCGGTGGGTTTTGTAAGCTATTGAAATAAATGTATTTTTTATTTACCATATAAAAAATACATATTTACCTTAAACCAGTTAGAAAACTCTTAACTGATTCGGAATTGATTTAGATACATTAACCTCCCATAGGATGTACACATGAAAAACTTGCTTGCTAGCTTAGGCATATTATTGTCTTTGTTTTCTACAAATATGACTTTTGCCGATGAAGGCTTCCCTGGTCGTGCCGAATACCCTGAAATTGCGCTTTATCAAAAAGCCGATTTATTGAGGGATTTCAACCAGGTGGTCATCGTTGATGCGCGCTCTTCATTAGAGTTTGAAACATTACGTATTAAGGGGGCGGTTAATATCCCGATTGCGAGCAAAAAATTTGTGGAAAACGTGCAAGCACTTCGCGCCACCACACCAAAACGCATTGTGTTTTATTGCAATGGCCGCAGTTGTTACAAGTCTTACAAAGCCTCTAAAACCGCACTACAAGCGGGGGTGAAAGATGTCTATGCTTATGACGCGGGTGTGTTTGAATGGGCAAAAACTTATCCTAAATATGCAGCGTTGCTTGGCACTAGCCCTATGGATCCTTCTAAAATCATTCCTAAATCTAAATTAAAGGCACGTTTATTATCGCCAAAAGTTTTTACCGAAACAGCCCGCTCTGCACCGGCAAGCAAACGTTTGATCTTAGATGTGCGTGATATGTATCAACGTGCCGGCATTGGTTATTTCACCGGGATTGAACGTTGGGTAAGTTTGGATGACCAGAAGAAACTGCAAAAATATCTTGCAAAAGCCGTTAAAGAAAAGCGTACGCTTTATATTTATGATGAAGCCGGTAAGCAAGTTCGTTGGTTACAATACACTTTGGAACGCGCGAAGATTAAAGATTATTACTTTATGACAAAAGGTGCGAAAGGCTTTTATAAAGAATTTATTTTATAAGCCCTTCCCTGTAGCAAGTATTGAAAAGGCCAACTCACTGAGTTGGCCTTTTTTATGACTTATCTAATTTAAGAAAATTCACGCTACTTTGAATAACATCTGCATCATAAAGTATGCGCCGATGCCCCAGTCCCTGAGTTCGTATAAATTTTGAATTTGGCCATGCCTGATGTAACAACTCCGATTCAGAAATAGGGACATCCTGATCCTCTTCATCATGAATAATTAAAGCCGGAATGTGACCTAATTTTTTAGCTGTATTACTCGAAGAAATACGCTCCATCATGTCATCACCATATTCTTTTTTGAAACGACTCACCATGTAATTTTGAATACTTTGTGGGAGGTGCAGCGATGAAGAGAAGCGTGCTAACAAAAAGTCAAAGTATGATGGTGAACTGACGCAAACAATTTTTTGCGTTTGTAACCCCCTCTGAAAAGAATAAGCCGTGACCATTCCACCAAAAGAATGCGTAATAATAGCGTAAATCGGGCCAAACTTTTTAGCCAATGCACACTGCACGGCACTTTGAATAAATAGATGTGTTGACTTTCCTGGGGTATTATCATGCGCATGATTATCAAATGCGAGAACACGAAAACCTTGTTTTAATAACGGTTCTGCAAAGCCACCCAGTTGACTACCGCGCCCTGTCCAACCATGCAGTAACATAACCAGTGGCGCATTCTCGCCATGCTCATTTTCCCAGTAATAAGTCATTACCGGTAATGTTTCCAGCCCCCATTCGTTAATGGCCAGTTCAACCACTTCGATTCGTGTTGCGGCTTTTAGCCAGTTTTGTTCACGTTGAGGAATGACGGAAGAACGGTGCGTTTGAAACCAAAGGCGATAACTCCAGCGTCCGACCACACGGGGAAATAAGCAGCCGACATAACGAAAAATAAAACGAAAAATAAAACGAAAAAAAGCGAGTAACAATGGCGGTTTATGTAGGTTCTTGCTCTTTATTTGATTGCCTTGTTCTGATTCCATTTTTCTTATCACTTCCTTATTTTCATTCAATGAAATTCGAAGCAATAAATATTTATCTGCTTCTTATTACATACTTTAACAGCACTGCCATGAGCGGTAATAAACCTAACAACGAAACAACGGTGGCACCGATGGGCAAGTCCGCACTAAACGATAACCAAAGCCCGGCAATACTTCCACTTAGTCCAAGTAACCAGCCTAATAAAAGACGCTTGCCGAATGTGCCAACGAGTATCGAGGCACTGAAGCCAGGAATAATTAAAAAGGCAAACACCATCAGTATACCGGTAATGTTGACGGCGAGAGTAATCACCACAGCAAATGAAGCAAAGAATAAAAACTCCCAAAATAATGAGGGGCGTGCCGTTTTGTCTTCACTAAATGACAAGGTATAAAAACGTTTGCGCTGGAAAGCGTGTAACAACACTAACGCCGCATAAGCACCGGCAACGAAGAAAACTTCATCCCAACGTACCCATAATATATTGCCATTAAATAACGAAGTAAGTTCTTCCATGCCCTGACTGCTGCGGCTAAGAATGACCAATGACAATGCCGTCGCAACGACATAAACAGAACCAATAGTCACTTCACGTGCTGTTTTACTGGGGATTTTGTGCAGGCTGGTGAAGGCTAATGCCGCAAGCATCGTGGCCGCAAACGCAAAGGCTTGTGCTTCAAATCCATGCGCTTCTTGTCCCAATAAAAATGCCACGCTGGCACCAAGGGCTGCGATTTGTGCCAGCGCCAGATCAGCAAAAATAATGCCGCGCGCTAATATATGTAAGCCCAGGTAGGTGTGCGTGATAATCATTAACGCACTCATGGCAAAGGCTGGTAATAATATTAACCAGGTATCCATGTTAGTTTTCTTCCTTAAATTTTAAGTTTTTAACAATGCTATCGAACAAATCAATATAGGTCTCTATGCCCGCTTGCGCACCCACTGATTGCGGGATAACTGCAATCTGTAATCCCGTTTTTTCATTGAGATAACGTGCTGAACGGCGTTCGTAGTAGGGTTCCATAATCAGTAAATCAATCCGCTCTTTTTTGATACGTGCGATTAACTTTGCTAACGAGGCTGCACTGGGTGTAATGCCCGGTTTGGGTTCAACTTCATCAATAATACGAAACCCAAACGCATCGGCCAGATAAACAAAAGAAGTATGGTATGCAATGATCGGTTTGCCCTGGAGATGCTGTAATGTTTTTTTCCAATCCTGTAATCTTGTTTTAAGGGTTTTCTCGAATAACTCAACATTTTTCTGATACTCAGTGACATGCTCAGGATCAAGTTGCCCAAGACGTAGGGCAATAGCTTTAGCCATGCGTACGCCATTGCGCGGATCAAGCCAATAATGCGGATTGCCTTTAGCGTGAACATCCCCCATATCACGGGAAACCGGCCCTTGTAATTTGCCTAGCAAGGGCACAGCTTCTGAGAGATCCAGATAGCCGGGATTGCCAGGTTGAACCCTGCTATTTCTCGCAGATTGCAGTAACGAGGGTAACCAGCCAATCTCCATATCAGCACCAATCACTAGTAGTAAATCAGCGCCATACACCTTTCGAATCATACTGGGTTTTGCCACGGCATAGTGTGGATCACGTGTGCCTTTCGTCAGGCTATGAACATGAATATAGTCCCCCCCCACCGCTTTGGCGATGGCCGCCAAATCTTGAGTGGTGGTTTCGACTTTCAATGCTGCATGAAGACTGCCAGACACGATAGCCAAGCCGAGCAGCCATAAAAAATGCTTGTATGAAATTTTCATTTCTGCTCCCGATAAACTTAGAAGGTATGTGCCATGTGACTGCCCAGACTAAATTCAACTTGTAACCAAACCGAATCAGCAGTTTTATTTGGCAAGTGTTCTGCCCAATCTCGGTTATATTGCAAGCGCACTTTGCTGTACTCGCTGGTATACCAGGTCAGGTTAGGTGATAAGCGTTTACGGGTATCCCGTAATGGATCCGCGCTGGTATTGCCGTCTGCATCGGCATATTCCCAGCGTAATCCAGCAACCCACCCCGGCTTGAAGCCCCATAACACCTGAGAAAAATACCCCTGGTCTTTTAGAACTTCACGCGCGACATCACCCGCTTCATAACGACGCTGTAAGAATTCAGTATGCCATGCTACGAACGGATAACCTTTTTGTGAATAAGCGGACTGCCACTTGAGATATAAATCTGCGCCAACTATTTGAGTATCTGTGGTCGTACCACTGGCATTTGGCCCCCACAAACCCGATACGCCGACATTCATACTGAGATTATCGGATAGATCAATCCCGCCTAACCAACGAGCGGAATACAATAAATCAGCCGCATTACGTGCTCTTCTGTCAGTGAGAGTATAACCACCGATTTCTTCTCCCTCTGCATTTAAAAAGCTAGTGACCGTTTCACCCTTAGGATTTTGCATACCAAAAGTAAGCTCTGAATAAGTATCAGTGGGCATGAGCCAGGAAACACGTGCACCCTGGCTACGCAGCCCGTCGCCACCAAAAAAGCGGGAAAGAATGACCGGTTGATCAACAAACCCCCAGGTGTGCGGGTGTTGTTTGTTCTGGCGACCAAACTCGGTGTAATACTGACCACCTTTGATTTGCAGTCCTGCTGGTAGGTTGCGTGTTGTGAAAAATGCCTCCTCCAATTCCATGACCGTTTCGCCTTTTGGATTCATCAAATAAATAAGATTAGCTTGTGCATCCAGATAGTTATCTACTGTGCCAGCGATAGAGAGTTCGACATTTTGCAAAGTAAAACCGTTTTGTTTTGGATCATGACCACCGGCTTGCAGATTGGCTAATGTCGCATTGTCGACACTGGATCCCCCTGCGGCAAACAACCCGGAAAGACCGATACGTAACGAACTACTTTGTTGTGAGCTATTCGTCACGGATGATGAATGTCCTTCATCAAGGCGTTTTTTTAATGCATCGATCTGCGATTGATAGTCTTGTTGTAGTCGTTCAATCTGCTGGCGAAGTTCTAATGGTTCTTGAGCAGACTCTTTTGCCTCAGCCGCATTAGCTGTGACTGAATATATAGTCAGTAATCCACTGACAAGCGTCATCGAAAGATAAGGGTAACGTAATTGAAACATATTGAATTCCTTAAACTGATCACAAATGACATATGCGACATGACATAAAATACATCACATAAGCATTGTTATTTAATTAAATTTATTAAAAAGAAAAATTTAAAAAATCAGAATAAAGGTGGCGCGCGTGCACAGGGGGGATAACGGTCAGTTTGGGTAGAACGCTTAAATGCAGGGAGAACAAGGATCAGGCTTAATAAAAAAAACGGGACCGGATCCGTTATTACCGACAGTTCGTCAACCGGCGAATGCTTTAAGCGACAAACTTCGCACTGCTCATCACTGTCTATATCACCGGCAATATCAACTTCGTGTAACGCCACATGCCAGGTAGTAACCACTAACGCCAGTGCCAATAAAACGCGCAGCCAACGGCTCGAGGAAGTTTGTTGCATTAATGTCGAAGCAAAAGTCATGTTGCGAAGGATAGCACCAGAATAAACAAAAATGGCAGAAATATTTCAGTTTTAATAAAAAAAGGCCGCGTTTTATTAAATAAAACACGGCCTTTTAATAGAGTCAAATACGCTTTACGGTTACTTACTCCCCCCTTTTAAGCTTTCTTTTGTATGCACTAAACCATACAGGGCAGGCAACACCAGTAGCGTAAGTAAAGTGGATGAAATAATGCCACCAATAACAACCGTGGCTAACGGGCGTTGCACTTCAGAACCGATGCCCGTGTTCAACGCCATCGGTATAAATCCTAAAGCGGCTACCAATGCAGTCATTAATACCGGACGTAAGCGAGTCAGCGCACCTTCAGTGATTGCATCATATAACTTGTGCCCGTGAAAACGTAAGTCACGAATAAAAGAAACCATCACCAAACCATTTAGAACTGCGATACCCGATAGCGCAATAAAACCAACAGCGGCTGAAATGGAGAAAGGAATATCTCGTAGCAGTAAAGCAATAATGCCGCCGGTTAGTGCCAGTGGCACACCTGAAAAAATAATCGCCGCATCTTTTACAGAACCTAGCGCCATCACCAACAAACCAATCACAAGTAACAAGGTAAGTGGTACAACAATCGACAAACGCTGTGAAGCAGATTGTAATTTTTCATAAGTGCCACCGTATTCAACCCAGTAACCTGCAGGTAGCT
>Ga0316207_10002363_pt1 | contig 19610 bp, 16 predicted proteins | sample 6weekpyrite_MG_FD_204943 | JGI IMG/M metagenome (GOLD analysis project Ga0316207, IMG submission 204943) | Microbial mat bacterial communities from mineral coupon in-situ incubated in ocean water Damariscotta River, Maine, United States -... | ecosystem: Environmental > Aquatic > Marine >...
TCAAAATTGTTAATGGCATCAACGGCATTACCAACGCGAGAAAAAAATTCTTCATTTAGAAATGGGCGGAAAATGAAATCATTGGCACCACTTTTTAACAGTTTCGCCGGTATCTTGTTATCATCCAATGAAGATATAGCAATTATTGACAGTTGATCGCGCGTGTATTTTTCCCGTATTTGTAAAGTGAAATCAATACCATTCATTTCCGGCATAAAGTAATCGGTAATAACAAGTTTTATATCAGGATGTTGTTTTAAGACTTCTAACCCCTCACTAGCACTAGCCGCATCATAAATTTCAAAATGCAGTATGGTTAGCAACAGGCGTAAAAAATGTCGCGTATCATCATTGTCATCGACAATCAGGACTTTGGTATCAACGTTTTTTCTTATCCTGTCAATGAGTGAAATGAGGTAAGACATTTCACTCATATTTCTTTTAATTACGTAATCAATAATAGGCTTTGCTGCCATGATGTCATGCATGCTTTCCTTCATCGAGCCGGTTAAGACGATAACAGGAAGCCCTTCAGCTATCACCACATCAACAATTTCACCATTTGGTGAATCAGGTAAATTTAAATCGAGAACGGTTAGAAATATGTCTTGCTTTTGATCAGAGATAATAGCCAGTGCTTCCTGCATTGATGCTGCGTTAAGCACGCTCATGGTTAGATTTTCTGACAGACGCGCAGAGAATAAGTCACGTATAGCGGGATTATCTTCTACAAATAGAATTTTATTCGGTATCTCGGTCATTCAAATAAACCTTTCTACTATTTAACATGGGATCTTGCCACGTTGACGGCAGGAAAACGAATAACAAAACCATAAAAAAAGAGGGTTTTAGGATCTCGGTTTGATAGTCTCAAGACGTTTGAGCAACGGGGTAACCGGTTGCTGAAGATGCTTTTCAAAAACGGCCATTGTCGACATGACGCGTTTTACGTATTTACGTGTTTCTTTGAATGGGATTGTTTCAATCCAGATATCGGCAGGTAGTTGCTGCGATTTTGGCAGCCAACTTTTTACACGCTGCACACCCGCATTATAAGAAGCCGTTGCCAGCACGTGATGCCCCTTATTGATATCAAGCACACGTTTTAGATGAGCGGTGCCAAGGCGAATATTCTTGTCGACATTGAGTATGGCATGCTGATTTCTAAGCGACAGTTTGAGCCGGCGTGCTTCACTGCGCGCCGTACGCGGCATCAGCTGCATTAGACCCAGCGCACCGGCATGTGAACGTGCATCGGTCATATAAGCACTTTCCTGGCGTAATACACCATATACCCATGCGGCTTGAATTTTATTACGCTCGGAATGACGTAGAACCTGTTTCTTGAAAACGATTGGGTAACGCAGTTTCAGATCATCGAGTGTGTTGGTTCGACCTATTGTGAGTACAGCGCGATCGTGCCAGCCAAGTCGGCTAGCGAGAATAGCGGCCAACTGTAATTGTCTCGGCGGCATTTTCGCAATTGCAAATTGCCATTCACGTCGTGCATCAATTGTCATGCCCAACTTATAAAGTTCTTCAGCACGGGCAATGCCTGGAATATTTCGTAATTTATTGATTTCATCTTTATTGGAAACCAGTGGTGTGCCATTGAGCGCATATTTTACACCAAGCTTATCGGCAGCGAGTAGCCCAGGATAACTGAATGATTTTGCCAGCTGGCTGTAGATTGTCGTTGATTGCTGTGTAAACCCTAATTCATTTAAAGCGCGGGCACGCCAGTATTGCCAGTTACTTTTTTGTTGTTGCGCTTGTTTCAATGAATCTATAGATTGTAATACTGAACTCCAGTCATTGCGTTGTAATGCACTACGCACACGCCATTCCTGAATAGGTTGATCTACCCAGCGAGCATCAACAGCGTTAATTAATGAAAGTGCTTCAGGAAGCTTTTGGGTTGCGGCAGATAAAGCAATACGCCGTTGAATCTTACCTTTATCCGACACACTAAATTGGTAACGGTTTTGAATGATTTGCCAACGCTTTGCTGCTTCATTGGCATCAATACGTGCAAGCCGTTCTATGCCATGTAAAACAATTTCGCGTACGAGTGGCGAGTCCTTTTTAAAATATTTGTGATTCAGCATACGTGCTGGCTGCCGGTACATCTTGCGCCAGCGTTCCACCCATTTACGCTCAGATGCCCCCAGAAATTTCGCCAGGTATCTAGCCAGGTTTGGTTTGCGTTTGTGCATAGCAAGCCGAATACGTTGCCATATTAAATCGGGTGTGGCGTGGCCGTGGGCACGCCAATTTTTAAAGACGGTATCACAGCTTCGAGGTTGTGATTTTCCAACTAACCAAAGTTTCTCTGCTGCAAGTTTGGCCTGAAGCGGAGGGCCTATATTTTGTAGCGCGAGTGCCTGGTAGCACGCAAGTTTGGTGCTACGCGATCCTTTATAGTGTTCGAGAAAGAGTTTCCAGCGGCCTTGCCGAGCTAATATGTTTAACCATTTTCTTCGTAGGCGGTTAGCAATGGGAGAGTCCTGTTGGGCATCAAAAAAATTTTGGTAGTCTTTAATGCGCGGTTTGTATAATTGGCGTTTTAAGTATTCATAATCGAGATAGCCCTTTAATGGGTAGTCGTCAAGTTTTTGGCGAAGCTTGCGGTAACGGCTAATAGACCCTTTTCGAACCGCAGCACGTGCTTTTTTGAATGTCTCGCGTTGAGACTCGACACTGTCGGCTGCCTGAGCAATAGGCGGCATGATCCACACCAGGCTAATGAGCAGCGCAATTATTGGTAATAGTTGTAGTGACTGTTTTCCCACAGCCGCATTATAAACCAAACCTGCAAGCGGCCTATAATCATATTATGTTACTTGATTTGAACGCACTGCCTGCATTAGCCTGATGGTTATGAGGAAACCAGAAAAGCTAAATCGAAGCTTGTCACTGACGATGGTGACCTTTTATGGCCTGGGCACGATTATTGGTGCGGGCATTTATGTACTGGTTGGCAAGGTGGCGGGCGAGGCGGGGCAATTTGCACCAGCCTCATTCTTTATTGCCGCCTTATTGGCTGCTTTTACGGCATTTAGTTATGCCGAGCTTGTTGCACGTTTTCCCCATAGTGCGGGGGAAGCCGTTTACGTACAGAGGGCGTTTAACTGGTCAATGTTGTCACGTGTAGTGGGTTTCCTGATTGTGCTGGTTGGGATTATCTCCACAGCGACATTGGCAAATGGCTTTGTGGGTTATTTTGACCGTTTTATTGAATTACCTTCCTGGATAACGATATCAGTATTAATAGTGGGGCTTGGCTTGCTGGCGGCCTGGGGAATTACCCAATCAGTAGGCGTAGCCGCATTATTAACGGTGGTGGAAATTATTGGTCTGGCGATTGTGTTATGGGTGGCACGAGGCGTGGTGATTGAATTGCCACAGCATATAGATACATTAATGCCGACGGCGGATGCAGTTGTATGGCAAGGTGTTTTATTGGGTGCGTTTGTTGCCTTTTATGCCTTTATTGGCTTTGAAGATATGGTTAATGTGGCTGAAGAAGTCAAAGATCCAAGTCGTACACTACCGACAGCCATTATTATTACGCTGGTTATAACAACCTTGCTTTATGTGTTGGTCACCATGACGGCTGTTGCCGGGCTGCCCTTAGAACAACTTGCTGGCAGTGAAGCTCCGTTGGCTGATATGTATAGCCACTTTTCTGGTAAACCTGCCACGGTCATCATTATTATTGGTTTGTTATCAGTGTTAAATGGCATTTTGGTACAAATCATCATGGCAACACGGGTATTGTATGGAATGAGTGCGCAAGGTTGGTTACATGACTGGTTTTCGCGCATTAACAGTGGCACCCAAACACCGTTGAATGCGACACTGGTGGTGGTCATTATTGTTTGGGTCATGGCAATTAGCTTCCCCGTGCTGACCTTGGCAAAAATGACCAGCTTTGTCACCTTGATAGTATTTACCTTGATGAACCTGTCGTTATGGCGCGTTAAGTTGCTCGAAAAAAACTATGACGGTTTTTCAGTGCCAATGGTCATCCCGGTACTGGGAGCTTTTTGTTCTGGTGGCTTCGTTACGTATCAATTATTCCAGGTCGTGTAGCCGTGGCATTATTGGCCACGGAGTGGGTTAGCTACCTGTTATTAGGTGCTTTTGCCGGAACGCTTGCTGGATTATTAGGGGTTGGTGGCGGCCTCATTATTGTGCCGGTATTGGTATTTATATTTAGTGGCCATCACTTTCCCGCAGAGGTCATCGTGCATATTGCGGTGGGTACATCGCTTGCTACGATTGCGATGACATCCATTTCATCAACATGGGCACACCATAAACATAACGCCGTGATCTGGCCGATATTTTGGCGTCTGGCACCAGGAATTATTCTGGGAACCTTTATTGGCGCGGTGATTGCCGATGTGATGAATGCGAGTTCGTTACGTATATTTTTCGGCATATTCGAATTATTGGTGGCGGCACAAATGGCGCTAAATATAAAATCGCCGGCCCATCGGCAATTACCTGGCTGGTTCGGGACAAGTAGCACGGGATCAGGCATTGGTATCCTATCCGCTATTGTTGGTATTGGTGGTGGCACGTTAACGGTGCCTTTTCTGGTTTGGTGTAATATCACCATGCACAAAGCGGTGGCCACATCGGCAGCATGTGGTTTACCGATTGCGCTTGCAGGGACCGTGGCATATGCCTTAACGGGTTTAAACGAAGCCAATATGCCAGAAGCGGCGACAGGCTATATTTATTGGCCAGCGTTTGTGGGCATTGTGACGACAAGCATAGTGTTTGCGCCGCTAGGCGCAAGCCTGGCTCATCGCCTGCCGGTTGCGACACTGAAGCGGTTTTTTGCCGTGTTATTAGCGGTGTTGGGTGTCAGAATGCTAGTGGGTTAATCACCTATTTTATTAAGCTTATTCCTTGTAAGGTTTCAAATATATCCTATACTTATCGTACTGTTAATCTTTAAATTATTATAATTCAACAAGTTATGGTGGGCGGGAATGGATTACATTCGTCTAGAATCCGGTGATTTTAGTGTGGGCAAAGCGCTGACCAGTGCAGTCTATGATGGCCAGGGAAAATTACTGCTCTGTAAGGGTTATATTATTAAATCAACTGCTCAAATGACATCATTGCTTGAGCGGGGCATGTATCGAGCCAATAACGACACCCCAAAACAAAAACAAGCACCGTTAGCACCAACCAAAGAAAGCCCATTCATGGTAATGAAGGGGATTACTTACCAATTGCCAATCATTTTTAAGGCCTTGATTGAAGCGAAACCGGATGCACATGTGAAGTTGAAAACACTGACCAGCAAGATTCAGGTGCTGTGTGAGACAGATTCCGATGCAATGTTAGCCGCTATTCATCTTTGTCATGATTGTGATTACACGGTTTATCACCCTTTGCACCAGGCCATTTTATGCGAAGTAATTGGTGCCGGTATGGGGTTGCCGGTTGAGGAGCGCAGCAGTATTTTGTTAGCCGCGTTGACATCGAATATTGCCATAATAGAGTTACAAGAAGAATTACATTCACAAGAATCACCGTTGACGGTAGAACAGGAAAAACTGATTAAGCACCATCCGCAACATGGTCATGCCATTTTGAAGGCAGCAGGTATTAAGGATGAAGTGTGGTTAGAGGCTGTTTTACAGCACCATGAAAATGCCCATGGCGATGGTTATCCGCAAGCAATGGCAGGCGATAAAATTACTAAGGCGGCAGCCTTTTTGGCAGTGACCGATCGTTATACGGCGATGGTGTCGTCGAGAAAATATCGTAAGCCGTTGAGTGCCAAACAAGCTTTGCAGGAATTTTTTATGCAACGTAATGGCGGCTTTCACGAGGAGCTGGCAGTGCGGTGTATAAAAGAAATGGGTATTTACCCTCCGGGTAGTTTTGTCAGGTTGGAGAGTGGTGAAACGGCCGTCGTAACCAGGCGTAATAAGGATGAAGGAATTTGGCCAATCGTCAGCAGTTTTGTAAGTCCAAGGGGCGGTTTATATGTTAATCCGTTTAAGCGTGATTGTGCTACCAATGAAGGTACCATCAAGGAAAGTTGCGTCTATGATGAGTATGACAAACTCAATCTGAATATTTTCTGGGAATATTGTTAATAAAGGTTATGTGCTATACATTTTTTCAATAAGATCTTATCTATATACCATCACCTCAATCAATAAGTTAATGAAATCGTATGTTCATTAACATGAATGGGTTAATGCTAAATTAACGGCGTTGCTGTGCTAACAATCACTCGATCAGCCTTATTTGTGTCATGACGTTTCTAGACTGGAAATAGAATGAATACAAATAGACTCATTGGCTAACTCACTATATCCGCCAGGCTATATTACCCAATGGCCGATGTCGCTGTTCAGCGGCATGAACCGACAATCCCGCTACTTTCTATATGTGAAATAGGGATTAATGGCATGTCATCAAGCATCCTGTCGAATAGTTAGTTAAGTGGATCAATAATCGTGTCAAAATCATTTTGACACGTTAAGGAAGAGACGTATGCAGGAAAATTAGTATAGTAAGGAGGCGCAAAATTGCCTGTAATAGGCATATACTATTTGAACAGGGAAAATGATGAGGAGGGAATCCAATGATTAATTACTGGCCACTTAAATCAATTACTCGTAAATCAGATAGAAACCGAACCATAAAAGGACTGCAGGCGATTCGGCAACAGCTTGAAGACACCATGCCAAAGAAAAGTGTTTATCAAACACTAATTTTGGGTACATGGAATATACGAAATTTTGACGATAATCGTTTTGGTCATGGGTGTCGTCTTGAAGAATCACTTTTTTATATTGCCGAGGTAATATCGGCATTTGATGTCATTGCAGTGCAGGAGATCTGTCGGGACATTAAACCGTTGCGACGAGTATTAGAACTTCTGGGCGGAAGTTATGAGATGATTCTTACCGACGTGACGGAAGGGCCAAGTGGAAACAAGGAACGTGCGTGTTTTATCTATAATAAAAATAAAGTGGAATTTAGAAATATCGCAGGTGAGATTGTACTGCCATTTAAAAAACAAATAAGTGATGTAACCAAACAGCGACAGTTTGCACGTACGCCATATACATGCAGCTTCAAGGCGGGTTGGTTTGAATTTATGTTTTCCAGTGTACATATTTATTACGGTAAACAGTCTAAGAAAAGCGATGAATACAAGCGTCGCGTTAAGGAAATATCGGCAATAGTTAATTATTTAAAAAACATGGCAGAAAAAGAGAAAAACAATCATATACTTGTCGGAGATTTTAATATTGATGCGCATGGTGATAAGGCATTTAATGCGTTGCAAAGTAAAGGCTTTGAAATTTTCCAGAATAAGATTGGTAGTAACGCCAAGCAAAATAAGTTTTATGATCAGATTTCATGGCTGCCAAACGATAAATCGGTACGTCAAGCACAATCAGAACGTAACCAGGGTGTATTAAATGTATTAAATTCAGTTTTTCGTGAGCAGGATTATTCCAGTTATCGAAAGTTCGTTAAGAAGAGCTTAATGAAGAGCCTTGATAAGGCAAAATTAAAGTTAAAGGAAGCGAAAAAAAAGGAAGTCCAGTCAAAAATTAACAAGGCAAAAATCGCGATTGAAAAACTCAAGGCGACGCTGGCTGACGATAAGGCGATGGAAAAATATTATATTAATGACTGGCGAACATTTCAGATTAGTGACCACTTGCCCTTATGGGTAGAACTGGAAGTAAATTACAGTAGTGAGTATCTGGAATGGTTAAAGCAGGGAAATTTTGACACCGCCTCCATGCAATAGATGAGAAATTATTATGGGACGATACCGTCCGCCGGCACCGAAAAAATCACCCTATATTACTGTTGAGGGTCATGTTCGTTTAAGCGAAGAACTTGAAGGACTATGGCCAACGCGGCGTGAAGTGGTTACGGCATTATCAGCTGCCGCAGCCGAGGGCGATCGGTCTGAAAACGCTGAGTATATTTACCGAAAAAAGCAACTTGGCGGGATAGACAGGCGAATTCGTTATTTACAGAAACGGCTGGATGAGCTCAAGGTCGTTGATAATAAACCTGGCGATCCCGATAAAGTTTTTTTTGGTGCATGGGTTGAGCTTGAAGATGAACAGGGCGAGCTAGTACGGTATCGAATTGTCGGCCCAGACGAGTTCGATGAACAGGATGATTATATCAGTATGGATTCGCCAGTCGCAAAGGCCTTACTGGGTAAGCACCTTGATGATGAGGTCGAGGTTATCACGCCAAAGGGAAAGTTAGTCTATTCGGTAGCGAGGATTGAATATCCGCTGATGACATAACATAAATAAAACAGCCAAAAAGAAGGGCAGGTATAACTCTGCCCTTGTGATGCGTTAGGAATGGTTAATTCAAAATCGCGTTCCCGGTGCGTTGAGCTTTATACCGTTACTCATGTGAGTATGGAAGTACTGTAAGGCGGTGTACTCCGGTCCCTGTGCCTTGAATGGCTTGGCACGTACTTGCTTGTTACAACCGGTATAGCGCCGTTGAATCGTACCAACTACCCCCCACTTGGAACGGTAACTGGGGAAATGCGTGGTTTGACCTGGAGCCATGCTGAGAAGGTTGGCGCGTATATATTTTCCGGCACCATCAAAATGGCAATGGGCACAGGAAAAATTTAACTGGCCGCGGCGAGCAAAGTAAAATTGCTTACCTTTTTCATAAGCCGCCAGAGCACCTGGATCATCCTTGGGCACAACGACATTGGTTTTTTCGCCACGCGCCAGGTTATGGATATATGCAGATATCGCGACAATTGGTCCTTTTTTGTACTTGTAAGGTTTTTCGCCATTTTTGACACGGCATTGGTTTATTTCTGATTCAATGGTCTTGAGTTTGCCGGCTTTTTTGTCCCAGTAAGGATAATTTTGAGCAATCTTTTTACCACCATTCTTGAAACAGCTGGCATAGGTTTTTCCAGATTTGAATGGTTTTTTAAAGAGTGTCTCTCCCTTGTCGAGCGTCAATTCATATGGCGGGAACTCCATAATGGTTTCCCATTCATTGCGTTTTCCTGCATGCAGTGCATAAATACCATTAGCATATTCACTGAACGGTACATCAGGAAACTTTTCCTTAAAGTAGAGATTATATTCCTTCAGATCTCCTGCTGGACCTGCAGAGGCGCTTATAGAGAAGCTAAAAGTAAACAGTAGAGTTGAAACAATCAGGGTTAGATATTTCATGGCAATTCTCCTCGGTTGTCGTTGTATGAAGACAACGCCGTAGTGAGAACTATTTACTGATGAAAAATAATACTCTAAATAGTTAAGAGATAGCCTACTGGGGGGACAATAAAAATTCAATTAAAATACGAATACAGAAAAAAAGGGTAATAAAAGAGACTAATAACAATGATTACTACAAAAACAATATGGAAGCATGAAGAGTTCTTTACAAGAGAAACAGGATTATTGAACATCATCAGCAGGCTTGTGTTAGCCACTGCGTCCATGCAGTGATCGCAATACTGTATTATCGTTAATGTGATTTCAGACGATGATTCAAAATTAGGGCAAGGGTAAATAATATTAAGGCACCGGCCTGATGCATGGCACCCAGTGTGACGGGGACGACATGAAGGAGTGTCGCAATACCTAAACCGATTTGAATCAATAGCGTTATGAATAACAAAGTGAAGGTAAAGCAGGTGGTGTCATTAATGGCTTTACTGCGCCATCCTCGAAGTGCATAGCTAAACACCGTTAATGCAACAATAATCGCCAGGACTCGGTGACTAAATTGCACGGTCGCTAAATTCTCGAAAAGATTTAACCACCATGGGGTGAGCGCCATGCCACCGGGTGGTAACCATTGACCAGCCATCATAGGAAAGGTATTGAAAACATAACCGGCTTTAGTACCTGCAACGAGGCCGCCTGAAATAATCATGAGTGATATCACGGTGAGCGTTATGCGGCCGTGTTTTCTAAGCGCTGCCACAGATGGATGTGAATCTACTAATTGCTGGCTACGCCATAGGGACATTGCTGTCCAAAGAATAAAGGCATACAGGGTAATGGCTGCCACAAGGTGCGCAGTGAGGCGGTATTGGCTTACTTGTGGAATATTAACCAGACCACTCTTGACCATGTACCAACCGAGTACACCTTGCAGACCACCAAGGATAAACAGGATGACAAAACGCGGGATTAATGGACGACGAATTTTACCTTGCCAAAGGAAGATTAAAAACGGGATAAGGAAGGCGAGCCCAATGACGCGTCCCAACAGGCGATGGCTGTATTCAAACCAGAAGATTGATTTAAAATCATCGACTGACATGCCTTTGTTTTCATGAAGGTATTCAGGCGAGGTTTTATATTGTTCAAATTCAGTCAGCCATTCTGTTTCGCCAATCGGTGGCAAGATGCCGGTGACCGGTTTCCAGTTGACCATTGAGAGTCCAGATTCCGTGAGGCGGGTCACGCCACCCAGCACGACCATGCCGAAGATGAGTGCAGCAACGACAAATAGCCAGAGGGCAAGTTGCCGATCGTTATAACGAGATTCAGAAAAACGGTTGTTCATGCTAATACGCTCAGGTTGACTGGCGCGCATTGTACACTAATGAGCCGTTAGCAAGGAAATACCCGATGGGACGGGTAAAGGTTTAAGGTGGCGAGCAGCCAGGGTTAATTATGCTGGCTAAAGTTCCCATGCATAGCATCAGCCATCATTGTGTCGAATTGTTCGTTACTGACATGCACAAGCAATTCATGGTCACCTGCTTCAAAATAAATATCGGCTTGCTCCGCGAGGCTATCGTCGACCATGGTTTCAATACCATAGGCGTCACCAATGGGTGGGATGGCACCAAGTGCACAGTCACGAAATAGACGGGGTAGCTCTGATTCACTTGCTAGTGTTAAACGTCTACGCATTTGATCGTCAACAGCGCTGAGCATGACATGATGCGAGGCGGGTAAAACAACCATGACATAGCCCAGTTCATCTTCGAGGATAACGGTTTTTGCCAGACAGTTTCCTGATACATGTGCGGCAGAGGCAGTTTCACCGCTGCTACGGGTTTTTGTGTGGGAGATAACATCGAAAGGGATGTCTTGATCTTGCATATATTGCTGCAGTGTCATTGCGATGGCCATGGCAATTTCTCCAGAGAATGTAGGATAGACAAACATCTTTATATTGAGTTGAGGTTATACCTCCTGACGATAATAGAATAATCAATATTTTTGATATTGAAGGGGGGTAAATCAGAAAAACTTATAGAGGTTCAAGCCCAACAATAAGGCGACGTAAGGGGGGCTTGTTAACGCTGGACAGACTTACTTTATCAAGGTTTTTTAAATAGTCTTCCGTCGCACGAGCCAGTAGTTTTTTTAGATTGCAGACATTATTGAGCGTACAGGGATGCTGCTGATTATCCATACATTCCACAATGTTAAAATGGTTTTCCATGCGTCTAATAACGTTACCGATAGAAATGTCATCACTATTTTTCGCGAGTTGCATCCCGCCATTTTTACCACGGACGGTTTTAATAAAACCATGTTCAACCAGTCCTTGAACGACTTTTACTAAATGGTTGCGCGATATTTTATAGAAATTAGCGAGTTCAGCAACCGTAATCAGTTGATCAGGTTTGGCGGCAAGATACATCAAAACGCGTAGAGAATAATCAGTATGACGTGTTAATTGCATGGCCTGTGTATCGCCTATTGAAATTTTTCCCGGATGCTCTAAGCTTACATGAACTTAATATGTATTCAAGATGCATATTTATGGCTGAGACATTTATTCAATAAATAAAGGGTAAAAAAATGAGTACACTTTTTGAAAAGATTGGTGGCGAAGCTGCCGTTGATGCTGCTGTGGATATTTTTTATCGTAAAGTGTTATCGGATGACAGTATTAGTCATTTCTTTGAGACAACGGATATGGAAGCACAACACGCTAAACAGAAGTCTTTTCTGACGATGGCCTTTGGTGGGCCGAATAATTATACCGGTACCGATATGCGTGCAGCGCACGCGCCACTGGTAGCAAAAGGACTTAATGAAAGCCATTTTAATGCCGTGGCAGGTCACCTGCAGGCGACGCTTGAAGAACTGAATGTGCCTGCTGAGTTAATTGCAGAAGTGATGGCAATTGCTGGCAGTACCAAGGATGATGTCCTCGGTCTTTAATTTTACGAGGAACTGTTGTGCCTAATATTACCTATCAAGGTAAGGCCTACCCAAGTCAAGCGGATGAAACAGTACTGGATGCATTGCGACGTAATGCAGTTCCAGTCCCTTTTTCGTGTCGGGCAGGTTCTTGCCACAGTTGTATGTTGCTTTGCCAGGAAGGTGGTGCAACGGAGCGTTCACAAAAAGATCTTAAGCCAGCCTTAAAGAAACTGAATTATTTTCTAGCCTGTCAGTGCGTGCCGGAAAAGGATATGACCATATCCCTACCCAATGATGAGGATGTTTACGTTTCTGCTCATTGTGTTGAAAAAAAACAATTGTCCCCAACGGTTTGGCGTTTTCGATTTGATACCGCGGTACCTATGCACTATCACGCAGGGCAGTTCGTTAATCTTAAGAATGAGATGGGCTGGTTACGCAGTTACTCCTTATCAAGTTTACCGACTGAAGACGAACACCTGGAAATACAAGTACGGCGTATGCCGCAAGGGCAAATGAGCCATTGGCTTGTTGATGATTTTGATGTGGGTATGCATATTGAATTGGGAGGTCCTAACGGGCACTGCATTTATACGGATGGTGAACCAGAAAAACCAATCTTGATGGTGGGAACGGGGACAGGTTTAGCACCCCTGATCGGTATTTTGCGTGATGGCTTACATCAAGGTCACTCTGGGCCCATTCATCTTTACCACGGTGTGCGTACAGCCGATGAGCTTTACCTGCACGACACGCTCAGTGAATTAGCAGAGCAAAACAGTAACGTGCATTATTATGCGTGTATTAGTGGTGAAGATGTGACGGGTGAGGTGGAAGCCGGGCGTGCCGCGGATGTGGCAATGAGTGAACATCCTGACTTAAAAGGTTGGCGTATATTCTTATGTGGCGCACCGGAGATGGTGAAGGCAATGCGTAAAAATGCCTTTCTTGCGGGTGCATCCATGCCGGAAATTTCTGCGGATGCCTTTACTGTGCCAGAGCACTAGTGTTATTAAAATGTAGGTAATGACCTTATTTTAAATAAAAAAAGGAGCCATATAGGCTCCTTTTTTGATCGTTTCAAAACGTTAAAACGCAGGCTTTTCTGGGGCGTTCTTAAACATCTCGAGACTGTCGAGGATTTCCTTGTGAGCGTCCTCGATGCCAGCCCAACCGTCAACGCGTACCCATTTACCTTCGTCGAGATCCTTATAATGCTCGAAGAAGTGGGCAATTTGGTCCAGTAGCATCGGTGGCACATCATCAATGCCCTTTACCTTACGGTACGATGTGCAAAGCTTATCTACCGGTACCGCAAGCACCTTGGCATCGTCACCCGACTCGTCGGTCATCTTCAGTACGCCAACAGGGCGGCAACGGATCACGGAACCGCTGATTAGTGGTACCGGCGTTACAACCAGCACGTCGACGGGGTCACCGTCAGCGGAAAGGGTGTGTGGCACATAACCGTAATTACACGGGTAGTGCATTGCAGTGCTCATGAAACGGTCGACGAACATGGCACCGGTGTCTTTATCGACTTCGTATTTTACCGGGTCACTGTGTGACGGTATTTCGATAATTACATTAATGTCTTCTGGGACATTGTTACCGGATTCGACGCGATCAAGGATCATAATAAGCTCCAAACTTTAAACAGGTGTTCAGTATTGAACAGGCTGCGTATTATAACCAGAATATTAGGATTGTCTAATATTCCAAGGTTTTTACTAAGGTATATGTTCACAAATTAACATTGAAAGCCTTAGCCGCGAAGATAACAAAGGCATAAACACAAGAAAATGCATCTTGATGGGACGATAGTTGAACGCTGGCGTGATTAACCGCCTGTCATGGACATGAATCGCACAATCTGACTGGGTTTACCATTAAATTCATGGCGTTCGGGTTTACGGGCTATCGCATTAATAATCGCTGTTTCAAGCTCGGCATCACTGATGCCTGTGCGCAGTAGTGGGCGTAATTCAAGCTTGTCATCCTGGCCGAGACATAGATATAGGGTACCTTCGGCAGATAGCCGCACGCGATTACAGGTTTCGCAAAAATGTTGCGATATTGGGGTAATAAAGCCGATCCTGACTTCCGTGTTAGCAACCTGAACATAACGGGCTGGCCCGCCCCCGGGCATCACGCCTGGAATTAAGTCAAAACGCTGCTCAAGTCGTTGGCGGATATCTTGTAGATTGACGTAGTGATCGCTGGCTTCGCGGCCTGTCTCGCCCATTGGCATGGTTTCGATAAAGCGCAGGGTAAAATCATGTTCAATGCAGAAGTCGACCATGTCTTCGACTTCATCATCATTGACGCCTTTCATCACGACCATATTGATTTTGATGGGGCTTAGGCCAGCAGCCTTTGCTGCCATTAATCCGGCCAGGACTTTGTCCAATTTACCTTTAGTAATAGACTTAAAGCGATCTGCACGTAAAGAGTCAAGACTGACGTTCACGCGTGAAATACCTGCCTGGCGCAGCGAAATAGCATGTTTACTGAGTTGCACGGCATTGGTTGATAACGATAAATCCGTAATGCCCTTGAGTGCAGCAAGACGGGAGGCCAATTCGGGAACATGCTTGCGCACAAGGGGTTCGCCGCCGGTAATGCGAATGCGGCTGACGCCCAGTCGGCCAAATACGGAAATAACACGTTCGATCTCATCGAAGCTCAGCCAGTGTTCGGGCGTTTCGAAATCGTGAAAGCCTTCAGGCATGCAATATACGCAGCGCAGGTCACAACGATCCGTAACCGACAGGCGGACATAATCAATGTGGCGACCAAATGTATCAATGAGCTGTGTCATGAATGTGTACCAAAGTGCTGGACGGTTATTATAACCGACTCTGATGCCTGTGACAGGCTTCATATTGGAGATTAACGGGTGTAAAAATGGGGGTAATTGATGTGGATCATGAATCATGGAATTAATTTGTAGAAGTTTCGTTTATAATAAGTAAAATATTAAGCGTTAAGACTTAAGGGTTTTTATGGCCACTACTCAAACCAAGCACACAGTACGTACTGCCTGCGAATCGTGTGGTGTCCGTCGTTTGTGTTTGCCCGTGTCGCTTGATGGTGAAGCCCTGTCGTTGATGGATGATTTAGTGAAGCAACGTGCACCACTGAAGAAAGGTGATTACCTTTTTCGTACCGGTGATAAATTCAAATCGTTGTATGCTATTCAGTACGGTTCGATGAAAAGTTATGGTTTAACCGCCGATGGTAAAGAACAAGTGACGGGTTTCCATTTAACCGGTGAAGTATTAGGCATGGATGCGATTGATGAAAATGAGCATCATTGTAATGCTGTTGCGCTAGAGAAAACCGAAGTCTGTGAATTACCTTTTACGGCGTTAGAAACGCTGCAAAATGATGTGCCTAGTTTGCAGAGGGATTTCAATAAAATTATGTCGCGCGAGATTCGTCGTGATCAACACATGTTGTTAATGTTGGGTTCAACAACCGTTGAACAGCGTATGGCACGTTTTATTCTTAATCTTTATGAACGCTTACAAAAACGCGGTGCTTCTGATAACACGCTTAATTTATCAATGACACGTCAGGACATTGGTAACTATCTTGGTGTCGCGTTTGAAACCGTTAGCCGTCAACTTGCGCATATGCAGGATGAAGGTATTTTGAACATCAACAATCGTAAAATACAGCTACTCGACATCGAGACCCTCGAAGAGATTGCTGGTTAAATTTTGAATTTGCGACTACAGTTTTAATTCCAAACTCAGAGCCAGCCTTACAGAATATTATTTGCTCATCCGTACCTCGCGTAGTTTTTTAATTGTTTCCTATGCTTGAGTGATTGGGCATTTCATCGCTCACTATGGTGAAGCTCGAAGAGATTCTATAAGCCACTCTACGGTTATTTCTCTGCAACTACTTTGAGATTCATGGGGATTCCCCGCACCAGCTCTGCAGGTTCTGGTCTTTGCAAATTACCTCCATTAAGTTGGTTCGCGGCAATACCCACACTTTTTATCTATTTCATTTTAGGTTGGAATGTGGCTTTCTTGATCTCGATCAAGGAGGGAATCGAGTTAGAGGTTTAGTTTATTAGCGCGGGGTAATATTTCTGACTAAAAATAGAGGGAATGGTAATGGCAAAGATACTCAGTATTTTGGTGGCCATGATGTTGGTACTGTCTGGCTGTGATCAATCTGCGGGACCGTCCACGGATAATAAAAAATCATCAGAAGCACCAGCACCCGTCAAGGTTGCAGATAAACCGATTGTAATTGACCCAGCTTTGGCGGAAGCCGGTAAAGCGCTTTATGCACAAAATTGTGTTTTTTGCCATCAGGCAGATGCAATTGGTAAACCGGGTTTTGCACCGTCGTTAACGAATCATGAATTTCTCAGTGTATCTTCGAACAAGTTCCTGCTCAGTACGATTCGAGATGGTCGTGCTGGAACCGGTATGCCGCCGTTCTCACATTTAGGTAAGAAAGACATCGAATCAATGGTCGCTTATCTGCGCAGTTATGCAACCTTGCCAGATCGCTCAGCAGAAGTGGACGCACAACCTGCCGCACAGGGAGATATATCACGCGGACAGGCCTCATATGAACTGATTTGCCTGACCTGTCACGGTCCAAATGGTAATGGTTATGCCGCGGGTGGCACAGGTACTGCAATTGGCAAAGCGGGCACACTGGATAAGGTATCGGATGGCTTCCTTCGTGTAACGATAAAAGAAGGTCGATCAAACACGCGAATGCTCGGTTTCGGCAAAGAGGGGCCCCGGACCATGGCAGCGCTTTCTGATCAAGAGATTGACGACATCATCAGTTACTTGCGCACCGTGCCAAGTAAATAAGGGAGACATTAGAATGAAAAGAGTAAAAATGAATCGTCGCGATTTTCTCAAAGGAAGCGCCTTTATTACGAGTGCAGCAGCGGGTACAAGTTTAATGGTGGGTGCTAACCCGGAACTCGAGGCGGCACCGGCATCAGCCGAGAAAGCAGCAACAACGCGTAAAACAGCCGTTGCACAGTGTCCGTATTGTGGTGTGGGCTGCGGCACAATTATTCAAGCAGAGAACGGTAAGATTGTGTCGATGCGTCCGGATAAGGATCATCCTACTAACTATGGACTGCAATGTATCAAAGGGCTGACTGCGGCGGAACCTATCTATGTTGACCGCATGGAGGGTGATCCATACGTTCGCAAGGATGTCTGGGCAGAATGGAGCAAGCCAGGCCATGGTGACATGGAGTTCGTCAGTAAGACCAAGGGCTCATTTGATGAGGAACACTTTGTGCGTGTACCGTATAAAGAGGCATCGGATATGACGGCGCACAAGGTTGCGCACCTTGCCAAGAAATATACCGGTAACTCAATTGCCTTATATGGTTCTGGTCAGCTGACGATGGAAGGCCAGTATCTGGAAAACCTGTTCATGAAAGGTGTGCTGGGTTCCAATACCATCGAAGCGAATGCCCGTATGTGTATGACCTCGGCAGTAACGGGTTACTTCGCAACCCTGGGTTCGGATACGCCACCACTTGCTTACGATGATATTGAACTCGCTGACATGATCATGCACTTCGGTCACAATGCCCGTGAAGCGCATCCTATCATTTACTGGCGTATTGCTGACCATAAACAGAAGGCCGATATCCCGACTGTCGTAGTTGATCCACGTTTTACCGGGACATCTAAGGGCTATGAAGATATCAATAAGGATAATTCGGTACATGTACCGATTTTGAACGGTGATATCAGTTTTTTAAATTCAATTGCCCATGTGTTATTGAAAGAACATCCAGATGTTATCGATTGGGATTTTCTTAAAGCCCATGTGACGGGCTGGGAAGAGTATATTGAGGGTGTAACAAATGACTACAGCCCGGAACAAGTACAGGATCGTATGGGTGGGCCCAATCATGATGTACCGCCTGAATTGATTAGAAGGGTTGCAGGTATGTTTGCAGATGCAACACGCAAACGCCTCGCACGTAGCAAAGGCAAGCAGGCAGGTAAAGGTTACGGTGGTGTCGTCATCATGTGGGGTATTGGTTACAACCAGCACATCCACGGACAACACAACACCATCTCCATTGTTAACCTGTTAACACTGACAGGTAACCTTGCTAAACCGGGTTGCGGTCCCTTTTCGATGACAGGGCAACCGAATGCGATGGGTGAACGTTTCACCGGAGGTTTGACAGGTCGTTTGCCATTTAATCAACCACTGAAGAATACCGCGCATCGGAAGCACATGGCACGGCACTGGAATGTGCCGGAGTCGAATTTGATTACGGCGATGAATGCCAAAAACCCCGGCTATGCTGTGGGGATGATGGAACGTGCATTGAAAGATGATGTGAAGGCCATGTTCTTTGTTTATGCAACGCACATTGATTTGCCTGATCTGGATAAGCTGGTTCGTCCAGCGATGATGAAGACCTTTAATGTGGTTCAGGAGATCTACCGACATGCGCCGAACAACCTGTATGCCGATGTTATTTTCCCGGCAGCAACATGGGGTGAGGTCGATGGTATCTATATCAGTTCTGAACGTCGCCTAAACCGTGTTGAAAAAGCGGCTGAGCCACCTCCCGGTTGTCTGCCAGACATGGATATGGTGATCGATAAAGGTAAGGAAATTGCTCATTTGCTGGGATTGGATGCCGACAAAATTTTCCCATGGCAACGCAAAGAAGATGGTTTCTACGATGCACAGGAAATTTTCCGTGCCGTGTTGGCCGCATCGGAAGGTACGGATACCGATTTAACGGGCTTGCTTGAAATTGAGAAGTTAGATGGTACAACACCGTACCAGCACATTCGTGACATCCGTGGTGTGCAGTGGCCAGCACCAACCTATGAAACCGCAAAAGCGGGCGGCACTAAACGTCGTTACATGGCGCAGGAAGGTGTATGGAAGAATAAGCCTTATGGTTATTTCCGTACCAAGGATGGCAAGGTGCATATGAAACTCTGTCAGCAAGATTACTCACAGCGTGAGGAAATCACCAGGAAATTGATGGAGTTCGGTGACAAGGAAGGCGTCTACACCATTGATAATATTCCGCTGCTGAAACAAGCGCGTGATATGGGGCTAACGCCGGATATTCCAGATGAGAAAGAACGCGGTAAGAATTGGGATAAGGTGGCCAAGGATAAATATCCATACTGGTTGGGATTGGGCGTGGTGTATGAACATTTCCATACCGCAAAATCAAACCGTAGCCCGACCACGCGACGCTTGGTTCCAGAGATGTATGTAGAAATGCATGTCGAGGATGCCAGCGAACTGGGTATTAAGGACGGCGATAAGGTAAGGCTGGTAACACGCCGTGGTTCTTTCGAGGCCAAGGCACAAGTCGGTACCAATAGTTTGGTTAGGCCTGCACGAAACAGTGTGCCACGTGGCTACATGTTCAGCCCCTGG
>Ga0316207_10002364_pt1 | contig 19610 bp, 22 predicted proteins | sample 6weekpyrite_MG_FD_204943 | JGI IMG/M metagenome (GOLD analysis project Ga0316207, IMG submission 204943) | Microbial mat bacterial communities from mineral coupon in-situ incubated in ocean water Damariscotta River, Maine, United States -... | ecosystem: Environmental > Aquatic > Marine >...
CTGTTTAGCAAAGAGAGTCGCTTCCTGTTTCTGAGGACTTCCCATCGCATGTCGTCCCTCGCCGCCACTATCAAAACTGCGCCCCGGCCGATCACTGTTGAGATCCGTCTCACGCAGACGACTCTCTGAATGGGTTAAATCATCAACCTCAACCAACACATCGCTGGCTGTTGCCGCAGAAAAAAGTCGTGCTCGGCTGCTATCGGCAACCAGTACCCATGTAGGTTTCATATTGTGCCTCCACTACGTATAACTTAACTGTCAGTTTATACCTTATACTCATTATCTATCCAAAACCAGTACGCCAGACTGTCACTCAGGCAGTTGTGACATCCGCACAGAGATAGACATCCTGTCTCGCATGCAGCAGCGCTACTCCTCCGTCATCGGTTTCTGAAATGCTTTGCATCCCGTCAGGCGGCCATGGTGATAAAGGGTTTGCAGTTAACGTAACACTCCAGGTTTGCGCTGCTTTTGTGCAACGCGCCGATCGACAAAATCAGCGCCAGGCAGGTTTCATAACAGAGAGCAGACTAAATTATTCACTGCACTGCGCTGAGATTATTTTCTAAATGATAGACAACTCGCACTTCTTTTTGATCTTTTTCTCTTCAAAATAAAATGTAAAAAAAGCTTCATATTGATCGCTTGCATTTATCAAAATTTAGGCATAGGCTTAAATTAACACTATAAATAAAGGGATATTTTTGATTCATCATTACATTGGCATCGTATCTTAAATTTCAAGGAGCACTCAATTATGGCTTTCATATTCCGCGGTTCATTATGTGCCAGTGTCTGTGCGGACTGCACACTTCCACTCTCCAATGTTCAGGTAAAACTGTACCGCGCCACAGACGCTAACCTCACGGCGACTGCGCCGAAATTGACCCAACGAATTTTGAGCGAAGAAGAGGTTGCCGCAAAAGCAGAGCGGCTCATCGGCGAGGGATACACCTCCGCCGACGGAGCATACGACATCACTATCGACGAATCGGATTATGACGGTGGGCCGGTCGAGATCGATATTCGCATCGTCGCCGCGACGCTTGCCCACCGCAAGGAGCTTGATGGCATCCTCCAGGTTGCACTCACCGTGCTGCAGCCGAGCTGGCGACAGCGTGAACAGGGTTATATCTCCGTCTGGGATCATTGCCTGTCGCAAAGGTTCTGGTGTCGGCTGCTGGAACAACTCGATCTGTGGTTAATCTGCGGACAGGTGACGGATTGTGAAACGCAGCAAGCGGTCACCGGTGTCAAGGTGGAGGCCTATGATGCAGACTGGCTACAGGATGATTATCTGGGCGTCGCGACCACCGTCGGTGGTGGACAGTTCCATATCTGGTACACCCGCGCCGATTTCGAGACGACAATCTTCCCTGCGATCGATCTCGAACTGTTCGGCGGACCGGATCTCTACTTTAAGGTCAGCACGCCTGGTGGCATCGCCTTGCTTGAAGAGATACAGAGTGATGGGCGTGCCAGCGGGCGGGAGGACGTCGGTCACTGTTTCTGCGTCAATCTGTGCGTCGAAGAGCCGGTTGCGCCATTTGAAAATCCCTATTTCTATCAGGTCGGCGACTTCAATATCGCGGCAGACATCGATACCACCACCGGCCTGACCTTGCATAGCAAAGGGAGCCACGCGGGGCCGGATTATGGCTTTTTCAGTGCGGTAAAGCTAAAAGGTTATTGCCCCAAGACTTTGCCCATCGATCCCAGCAAGGTGATGCACTACCGCTTCCTTTATGTTAATCCGGCGGCTCCCGCTGTTGAGGTGCCGATTACCGGCGCCCTGATCGGCACCGGCACACAGGAGGTGGTCGTCGGTGCTCGAGTGGTGCCGTGGGATCAGTTCGACACCGGTCTGACAGACACTTATCAGGATATCGTGATCCGCGGCAGTGGCACGGCGTCTACGCCGGACGTACCACCGCCGTTCCCTGGCCCTCCACCTCACGGACCGATACCGCCGCATATCCTGATACCCGATGCGGATGGCTGGGTACGGGTCGATCAACTGGCGGTGGACAACGGTTTCCAGGGGTCATTGATGCGCTTTCGCACGAATAAGGCCTTTGCGGACGGCTCACCTGTCGATGGTGGTGACACGGCGGGTAACCCGCCGGGGGCACCGCGCAACGGGCGACTGGTGACCATCATCTTCGAAACGGCCACCGACCCGACAGACCCGTTGACCTATGATCGACAACTGCTAGAGGGCAAGATCTATGTCAACAACTGGCGTGAGATGCGCCTGCTGGATCTGCAACAGTTTGTCGTCGGCGTCTCGGGAAGCTGTACGCCGATCAGCAATGACGTCAATATCAACTACACGGTGGATCATGAACTACTCCACTCCTGGGGGCTGAGTATCATCTCGGCTGCCAGCCCAACGGTGCCGCCACTGCCGAGTGGCACCGGTCCACGCGGTGCGAATTCAGGCATACCGGGCTTTCATATCGACGTCAGCGACACCACCAACTGGCCGAGCTGTTCTTATACGGTGATCCTGACGGCGCGTCGTTCGCTGACGACAGGCGAAATAGATGATGATGCGGATGATACCCGAGTGACTTTCTGTAAGTAACTAGCCCTGGGGATGGCGATCTATCTATAGATCGCCATCCCCAGCTGCATCGGCCATTGGCGCAGGGTTTTCTGAAAGGTAATTGCTGATAGTTTCGTGCTTTATTGCACGGTCATTTGTTCAGCACACCACTTCTCAATCGCTTCGCGTGACGCCTGTGGCATCTCCGTTAACAACCAGTGATTCGCATCGAATTCCCTCACGTCGGATTCCGGCAGCGCTGCCAGACGCTGCATCAGTTTATCTCGATCACTAAGCTGTTCACCTTTCGATAACAGCACCAGTATCGGTAAGAGCAATGTATCCAGCGGTGGCAGCGGGCGCAGTAACTCATACCAGTGTGGACGCACGTAGTGCGAGCGATATCGGTTTCCGGATCAGCGAGCATCAATGCCCGCATATGGCGATTAAGTTCATAGAGATCATGCGTCGGCAGATAGCGGCGGTATAGTCCAGGGCGATTGGCAATACGTACCAGTGGGATCAATAGTCGTAACGACAACCTCGCCCCTGTGATTCGTATGCAGCTTGCCCGCATGCACTGGGCAGCAGTGGCTCAATCAATTCCAGCCCCCTGCTCACCTGCGGATAGCGTTGCGTAAAGTGGGTCGGCAAAGAATTAAAAGCCATCTGGCAACGCATAGCAATACCGTTTAGCCGTGCTGCCTGATCAATTTTATTGGTATTTTCATTTTCTGCGATCCACTCCTCTACCACAGAGGCCGCCGATATCTATTATTTTAAATGGATAAGCTATTTTGCTCGACCGGGAACCGAGAAGGGAGCCAGGCAATCCAGTTACAGATGGTTTACGATTACGGCAGTAATCCACCGCTATATCCCGCGTGGCAGGCGTACTTCCGAAAACACCTGCTAGCTACATCTGGATTCCGTACCTGACGGTATTTCTTTCGCTCAGTTAAAGCACAACGGAATAACGGGTTTTGTGGCTACGCGGCAACCAACTCCGCCAACTTCCCAGCCAGCAGTTGCAGATTAGATTTGTGATGACTGGTCGAACGCCACACCAGTGCTAGCTTACGATGCGGTCCTGGTTCTGCGAGTGGCCGCAGCTCAATCGTTGCCTGACTCAGCAGCGCTGAATCGAGCGCCATCTCAGGTACCAGTGTGATCCCCTGGCCGCCAGAGACCATCTCGATCAACGTATAAAGACTCGTCCCCTGAAATGCAGATGACTCTCTGCTATTTTTGCCGTGACAGGCCGTGATCGCATGATCGCGCAGACAGTGCCCCTCCTCCAGCAGCAGCAGCCGCTCCATCGGTAGCTCATCTGAGCCGATCCGTTCCAGCCCAGCCAGCGGATCATCTTTGGGTAGCGCAACCCAAAACGGTTCCGCGCCAATCAACTGTGACTCGAGTTTACCGAGTGGGTACGGCAGCGCAAGGATTGCACAGTCGATTTCACCACTCTCCAGCCGTCTCAAAAGACTTGCACTCTGATCTTCGATCAACAATAGGACCAGCTCAGGGTATGCCTGCCGCAGAGGTGGCAATACCTTCGGCAGCAAAAACGGCGCAATGGTAGGGATCGAACCGAGTCGAATCTCACCTACAAGCGGTTTCTTATCTGTATGCGCTAGTTCAATGATATCTGAAGAAATTTGTAGAATTTCTCGCGCCTTTTCAGCGACCTCAAGCCCTAGTGGCGTTGGTAACACCTTGCGTTTAGTACGCTCAATTAACTGTGCGCCGAGCGCCGTTTCCAGTTCCTGTATACCACTGCTAAGGGTCGACTGGGTAACAAAACAGCGCTCCGCCGCCTGGCCGAAATGACGCAGCTCAATCACGGCGAGCAGATACTGCAATTGGCGAATGGTAGGCAGGTACATAAATCGATTTTACCAATAATTAATAATTTTACAATCAATTGGATCGAATTCATGTGACGCCGTTATTATTACTCAGGTACTAACAAACGGAGCTAATCAGGAGCATCAATCATGAGCAACAACGACATTTCACAAACCGTCAAAAACCTGGAAGCGGCCTTTGCGGGTGAATCAATGGCCAATCGTAAATACCTCTTTTTCGCCCGCCGCTGCCGCGAGCTGGGGGCCGATGAGGTCGCCGAAGTGTTCGAGCACACCGCCGCGCAGGAGACAGAGCATGCACTGGCACATCTGGAGCTACTCTATCCAGCCGACACCTTGAGCGTTGAGAAGATGCTGGCGATGGCGATTGAAGGTGAAACTCACGAATATACCGAGATGTACCCTGCCTTCCGCCATACTGCGATGGAAGAGAAAAACCACGCGGCGGTTGCTGAAATCGATGAGCAAATCGAAGAGTCAAGAGAACATGCTGAACGTTTCATGACAACGCTGAAGATTGCTGAAAAAAGGTTTGCAGCATTGACCAAAATAGAGGAAAGACACGCCAACCGTTATCGTAATACACTGGAGACGTTTTCACAGTAGGGACTAATTCAGTTGATTCAGAATATCATGTAACAGGAGAAGTGAAGATGAAGACGTGGAAATGTGTCATTTGTAATTTTGTATATCACGAAGTAGATGGGTTACCGAGTGATGGCATTCCACCCGGCACCCGCTGGGACGACGTCCCTGCAAGCTGGGAATGTCCCGATTGTGGTGCCGGGAAAGATGACTTTGAAATGGTCGAGATCTGAGTGGTGACTCCCCCGTCAGCACTCGTGATCATCGGCAGCGGACTAGCGGGCTATACACTGGCCCGTGAGTTCCGCAAGCTCGATGAGCAAGCGCCACTCACCATCATCAGCAGCGACGATGGCAGTTTCTATTCCAAGCCGATGCTCTCCAATGCATTAAGCAAAGGGAAAGAGATAGCGCAACTCATCACATCAAGTGCCGATGAAATGCGAGAGAAACTCAACGCAACCATCATGAGTCATACCAGTGTTTTGGCCATTGATACTAAAGCACATGTGGTCTCCACAACTCATGGTGATATTAAGTATCAATCACTACTGCTGGCGACGGGTGCAATCCCATTCCGCCCACCCATGACAGGTGATGCGGTAGATGAAGTGCTATCGATCAACAACCTTGATGACTATGCCCGCTTTCGCGAACGTCTCGAAGAAGCACAACGGGTGGCGATTATTGGTCCCGGCCTGATCGGTTGTGAGTTCGCCAACGACATGCTCAATATCGGTAAAGGGGTAACGATCATCGGTCCCGACCCCTACCCGATCAGCGGCCTATTGCCCACCGTTGTTGGTCGCGTGCTCAAGTCTGCGTTATCGGCACAGGGGCTTGCCTTGCACCTCGGCACGACAGCCACAGCAGTAGATAATAACGGGGCTGGGTACCGCATCACACTCGATAATGGCTCTGAAATTACTGCCAATCTGGTGATCTCCGCTGTTGGCCTGCGGCCCAATATCGCGCTGGCTGACGCGGCCGGGATAGAGGTCAATCGCGGCATTGTGACTGATCAATACCTGCAGACATCGGCAAGTGATGTCTATGCACTCGGTGACTGCGCTGAGGTGAACGGCCTGAACCTGCTGTTTGTCGCACCGTTGATGGCAGGCGCTCGTGCACTGGCGAAGACATTGAGCGGTGAAACGACCGCTGTCGAATATCCGGCCATGCCAGTCGTCATCAAGACCCCCACCTGCCCACTGGTAGTGTCACCGCCTCCGCGAGATACCGAAGGTGAATGGCGCTATGAAGGGAAGGCACCCAACATTACTGCGCGCTTTAGTGATACCAGCGGCACACTGCTGGGGTTTGCACTTTCAGGTGATGCCGTGGCGGAAAAGCAGGCGCTTACTGCAACACTCCCGCCTGTGCTCACACACCTTTCCGGCAAAAACTGAGGTACCTCTGATCGTACAAAAGTAAAACCGTAAACCTCAATTCAAATAGACTACAACGCCCGAATGGTCTAATGCCGATTTTGGCTAGTTTTTCAGTGACAACAAATTACAATGGGCTTCATTCGAAAATGAGGCCCTGATGTTAAACGCTGAAGTTTGTAAAAAAGCCCGCTTATCCCGAGATGCCCGCTTTGATGGAAAATTCTTCACCGCGGTTAAAACCACCGGGATATATTGCCGTCCTATCTGCCCGGCAACGAGCCCCAAAGAAGAGAATGTGACGTACTTTCCTTCAGCGATTGAGGCTGCAAATGCGGGTTATCGCCCCTGCCTACGTTGTCGTCCGGACAGCGCACCTGGCTCACCGGCGTGGAAAGGCATCGATACCACGCTGGAAAGGGCGATTCGTCTGATAAACGAAGGCGCATTGCAAGGCGGTTCTTTACAAACCCTGGCCGAACGCCTCGGCATCAGTGATCGTTATCTTCGACACCTTTTCGACAAACATCTCGGTGTTTCACCCAAGCGCTATGCGCTCTACCAGCAATGTCTGTTCGCCAAACAGTTACTGCATCAGACAAAATTGCCGATCACTCAAATCGCCCTGGCCAGCGGCTTGAACAGCGTTCGTCGCTTTAATGACTGTTTTAAACACAAGTCTGCTTAACACCATCGCAGATACGAAAATCCGCTCAAACCGCATCAAGCTCCCTACAGCTGAAGCTCTATTATCGACCGCCTTACGACTGGTCAACCATGCAACGCTTTTTAATGGCCCGCTTTATTCCAAATCTCGAATGGGTAGATGCGCACAGTTATGGTCGAACATTTGAATGGTCGGGAACGAGCGGACACTTCACTGCTCAACATATTAAAGACAAAAACCGTTTCGATGTCACCATCAAACTGGATGACGTCACCCATCTGAAACTTATTGTGAACAACATTCGACGAATCCTGGATCTGGATGCGGATATCGAGGCCATTGAAGCCAATCTAAAGCAGCACTGCAATGCTGCCATTGCGTTTAAAACAGGCATACGACTACCCGGCACATGGGATATGTTCGAAGCGGGAATCAGGGCAATCCTTGGGCAACAAATCTCCGTTACTGCTGCACGTAATCTGGTGACTTGCCTGGTTGACACGCTTGGTAAACCGACAGCTGATAAGCGACTTTTTCCATCGCCACAATCGATCACCCAGAGTGACATTGCCTTTTTGAAAATTCCGGCATCGCGCAAACAGACGTTGCACAATCTCGCGCAACATTATGTTAATCACCACAACCCCGACGACCCCTCACAGTGGCTGACCTTAAAAGGCATCGGCCCGTGGACCATAGACTATGCACGATTACGTGGACTGAGTGATCCCGATATCTATCTTGGTGGTGATCTAGGGGTGAAAAAAGCGATTGAAAAATCGATGCGCCATTTCAACCCGGATCTGGTATCACCGTGGCGTAGTTACTTAACACTTCAATTATGGAATCAGTTATGAAACAGATCGACTACATAAACTCACCCATCGGGATTATTGAGATACAGGCATCTGAACACGGGATCACTAAACTGGTTTTTGCTGATTCACAAAACAACCCCGTTACTCGCTGCGAAATGATCGATCGATGTAAACAACAGCTCACAGAATATTTTGATGGCAAACGCCGGGAGTTTAATCTGCCGCTCGACCTACAGGGAACAGATTTTCAAAAATCTGTCTGGACTCAACTGGTGAAGATACCTTTTGGCCAAACTACCGCTTATCGCGAGATTGCTAACGCGGTGAATAATCCCAAAGCAGTTCGCGCAGTGGGCGCTGCCAATGGCAGGAACCCTGTTTCAATCATCGTGCCCTGCCATCGCATCATTGGCAGTAACGGCACCCTCACTGGTTATGCGGGTGGATTAGCGCGTAAAGCCTGGTTGTTAAAACATGAGATGAATTCATACAAATTTACTAAGCAATCATTTAATCATAAGGATACCTGTTATGAACAATCTGTCTGACTTTAAAAAAATGCACGAGCAAAACGAACTGCTTATTCTGCCTAATGCATGGGATGTGCTCTCGGCATTAATTTTTGAACAAGCCGGTTTTAGGGCAATTGGCACGACAAAAGGACTATATGCTAACGCTGGTGTTAAAACGTCATTTAAGTAGGATCTATTACCATCGATACGCAGCCGTTACGCTCAACCACCATCATCGTTCAGTGATAACAACGCGGCATTACCGCCCACAGCAGCGGTATTCACGGTTAACGTGCGTTCAGTAGAAAATCGATGTAGGTAGTGTGGTCCGCCTGCCTTTGGCCCAGTACCAGAAAGCCCTTCACCACCAAAAGGCTGCACCCCTACTGTCGCGCCAATCATGTTGCGATTGATATAGAGATTACCGACATGTACCCGCTGCTGAATATAGCGAGTCGTTGCTTCAATGCGACTATGCACACCGAGCGTCAGGCCATAAGTGGTACGGTTAATGGCATCGATCACCGCATCCAGCCCATTGGCTTGATAACGAATCACATGCAGGATCGGGCCAAACACTTCGCGCTGCAACAGCCCAAGGCGAGCAATCTCAAACAGATGGGGTGCGAAGTAGCTACCCTGTTCCAGCCCGTCAGGCAGAGGACATTGATAAAGTAGCTTGCCTTCTATCGCCATCCATTTTGCATGCGTCTTTAATGTCGCTAGCGAAGCCTGATTAATCACCGGCCCAATGTCAGTAGCTAATGATAGTGGGTCACCAATGACCAACTCAGCCATCGCCCCTTTCAGTTGTTCGATGATACCGTCAGCCACATCCTCCTGTAGATACAATACTCGCAATGCCGAGCAACGTTGCCCCGCACTGTTGAATGCCGATTGCACCACATCGATCACCACCTGCTCCGGCAGTGCGGAGCTGTCGACAATCATACAGTTCTGTCCGCCGGTCTCGGCAATCAACGGCACGATGGCCCCTTCACGTTGAGCCAACGCGCGGTTGATGGTCTGTGCGGTTTCAGTCGAGCCAGTAAACGCGACGCCACTGGTACGCCTGTCTTTCACCAGTTGCATGCCGATGGTGTGGCCACTGCCGGTTAATAGGTGTAACACCTCGCCCGGCACACCTGCTTTATGTAACAGCTGTACTGCGCGTGCTGCAATCAGTGGTGTTTGTGCTGCGGGTTTGGCGATCACACTATTGCCTGCGGCGAGTGCGGCGCACACCTGCCCGACAAAGATCGCCAATGGAAAGTTCCATGGACTGATGCAGATAAACACGCCACGGCCGTGCATCGTGACCTCATTACGTTCACCGGTCGGACCGTGTAACAACTCAGGTTTAGCAAATTTTTTGCGCAACATTGCAGCGTAGTAACGACAGAAGTCGACCGCCTCACGCACCTCACCTAAACTATCGACAATCGCCTTCCCTGCCTCACGCACGCACAGCGTAACCAACTCTGCTCGATGCTCTTCAAGTAGCTGTGCCGCTGACTCTAATATATCAGCGCGCGTAATAGCCGATATCGTCGACCATTGAGGCGCAGCTTCGGTGGCACTGGCAAGTGCCTCTGCAACCATCACCTTACTGGCATTGATCACACAACCCGTGACACGACGATGATCAGCAGGATCATGTAGCGATGAAGATTCATATTCAGCAGTGATCATTTTACCGTTGATAATCGGGCCTGCATTCCAACGCTTAATATTTCTGATGCTGCCATCCAAATCAATAAAAAGACTCAGCTCACTCTCGAGTTGATTTAAAACCGATGCGCTATAGAGATTCAGGCCACTTGAATTAAGGCGCGCTTTACCGTAGAGCCTCGGCGGTAGCGGAATACGTGGATGGGGTTTATCATCAATCGCACTAAGCTCAACCATCGGGTCACTGATGATCTCTTCAATCGCCGCGTGGCGATCGGTAATACGATTGACAAAAGAGGTATTGGCACCATTCTCCAGCAAGCGCCGAACCAGGTAAGGCAGCAATGAGTGATAACTGCCAACCGGTGCGTAAACGCGGCATGGCAGGGCTAAATTATCACCACCGATCACTTCACTATAAAGCGCGTCACCCATGCCGTGCAGGCGTTGAAACTCGAACGGTTGATTGCCAGCAAGTTCAATAATCGATGCCACGGTATGGGCATTGTGAGTCGCAAACTGTGGATAAAAACACCCTTCTGCGGCGAGCAATTTGAGTGCGCAGGCGAGGTAAGCAACATCACTCGTAATCTTGCGGGTATAGACCGGATACCCCTCCAGTCCACGCTCCTGCGCCCGTTTTATTTCAGTATCCCAGTAGGCTCCTTTGACCAATCGCAGTGGAATCTTGCGCCCGATGTCGGTAGCGATGTTTTGTAACCACTCGATGACCAGCGGCGCTCGTTTCTGGTACGCCTGTACTGCAAGGCCAAAGCCGTGCCAGCCATCGAGTGTTGGATCACGATAGACCACTTCAAAAATATCGAGCGATAACATCAAGCGGTCGGCCTCTTCGGCATCGACCGTGAGGGTAATACCTGTGTCACGCGCCTGCTGTGCAAGGCTTAACAGCCGAGGCGTGAGTTCATCTAACACCTGCCCGCGTTGCAACTGATCATAGCGCGGATGCAGTGCAGAGAGTTTTACCGAGATACCAGGGCGATCATAAAGTGAATCGCTGGCATCCACCTCACTGCCAATCATGGTGATGGCATGCTGGTAGGCATCAAAGTAGCCGTCGGCATCGGCACGTGTCAGTGCCGCTTCGCCGAGCATGTCGTATGAATAACGGTAACTGCTGTTATCTGCTTCGCGGCTACGGGCAAGTGCCGCATCAATCGTCGCCCCCATCACAAACTGCTGTCCCATGATGCGCATCGCCTGACGAATCGCGAGGCGGATCACCGGCTCGCCACTTTTGCTCACCATCCGTTGCAGCAGACGCTGGCCATTATTGATGGTGTCATCATCGAGGCCGACAATGCGGCCTGTCAGCATCAACCCCCAGGTCGAGGCGTTAACAAACATTGATGAGCTACGCCAAAGGTGGCTGCCCCAGTCGGCGTTGCCGAGTTTGTCCTGTATCAGGCGGTCGGCGGTTGCATCATCGGGGATGCGCAGCAGTGCTTCGGCAAGGCACATCAACACCACCCCCTCCTGCGATGAGAGATCGTACTCCTGCATAAAGGCGTCAATGCTCCCTTGCACCTGCGCCTTTGCGCGCACCGCGATTACCAGCCGGCGAGCCAGTGATTCGATGCGCTGCTGTGCATCTTCATTGAGTTTTGTCTGTGAGAGGATCTGGTTGACGCAACGTGTCTCGTTGGCAAGCCACGCATCATCGATCGCGATGCGCAAAGGGTTGGTATCGTTTGCTAGCGGTTCAAGGATCATCCTGATTAGAGCCTTTTTAGCCGAGATCGTAGCTTAATTATACCCCCAATTCCCCAATAGTGGCACCGGATTGTGGCAGTTGAAAAGGTTCGTTTATTCAAACTCGGAATCATTGCTGGCTTCATTATGGGTAACCTTGCGCACCTCTCGCTCCGCCTCTTGCCTGTCCATGAAAAAGAGGTAGTAGCCGCACAATCCAGGAAACAGCAGAACAAACATCACACCGCTAATCTTTTTATTCACAGGCGACCATTTCCACACAATGGAAAGCCGTTGGATCGCATAAACCCACATCACAAAACCACATAAACCAAGACCTGTCCATAATGGTGTTTTCGACATGGCTGCAAACTCATCGCTTACCACGCCGTCTTTACGTAACTCAGGCAGTAATACCGATGAAGCAATCAAAAGCGCAATAAAGATCGTCACCCCCCAATAACCATAGGTGTATATTTTATTATTTACCCGCATATAGTCTATCCATTACAATGCCCATGATGGTCAAAAACCAGAAGGAAAAGCATAGCAAAGATTCCATCTTCATATTTAATGATCTGGTTTATTCTCGACTTTACGCAGTGACAGCGCTACCTGTTTCTCTTACTATCATCAGCAGATGATCAGATTATTCAATGACCACTGGAGGGCTAACAGATGAAAAACAGAATCAGCAGGATTATTTTCTCACTGCTTTTAATGATGAGCTGTCATGTAGCTGCCCATGCAGCAGAGATCGCTGAAGCATTGCAAGCGGTTAAAAACATCAGCCATCCTGTAGCCAATCGTTATGTTGCGGGTCAACCGAAAGCGAGCGAATTTTCAGACTTTGCTAAAGCGGGTGTCAAACATGTGATCAACCTTCGCCCTCCCAGTGAGACCCCGGATACAAACGAAGCTGCCATTGTCACCAAAGCGGGTATGGCTTATTACAACGTACCGATCAGCGGCACCGCTGATATGACCCTTGAAAATGTCAAACTTGTCGATAAGCTTTTAGGGCAGATAGGAGATGAGTCAGTATTGCTTCACTGCTCTAGTGGCAATCGAGCGGGTGCTGTAATGGCACTCAGGGCTGCTTGGCTTAAAGGAGTGTCGAATGATGAAGCGATAGCGATTGGGAAACGCTGGGGGCTGACGCGGTTGCAATCGAGAGTTGAAAGATTGTTAATGCAGTAGATTATCATGGAAAGTCATAAAGACTTCTTACATGTGGATTCAACTGATCAATGCGACACGCTAATCTTCAAGTAAAGGAAGGGGCGTTGCAACTATGGCTTATCCAACCCGACTACACTACACCAATGAGTTAAGTTACCCCCGGCAAAGCCGGGGGGTTATACGGATGAGCCCCTCAAAGGGGCAAAACATTAAAGGCAGAGAAATTCAACTTCCAGCTCTTTTAAAAATGCCTCTGCGCCCCCCCCTTCAAGTATTGCAAACGTCGAAAGCATTCCCGCCTCCATACAGGTTGATGCTACTGTGGTGACTGAACGAGGGGCACCTGGTATAGGCCAACCGGTGACAGGGTCTAAGATATGACCATAACGTACACCATCTTTTATCAAATAGCGCCGCGCATCACCGCTGGTCGCAACAGCGCCAGTCTTAAGGCTCACAAGACCAAGTTGTTTTTTATCACCACACGCTGGGTCTTCAATGGCGATCTCCCACGCACGACCATCTGAGCGAGTGCCAAGCGCACATAGGTCACCGCCAAAGTTAATTAACACTCCCCCCTGGATATGAGGTCTAATCAACAGTGCAGCTCGATCAACCGCGTATTCTTTACCTATACCGCCCAGGTCGATCTCCATACCACGCTCCATTTTAAGTATGGACGAATGCCATTCAACCTTGGGCCAGCCAACGCGAGATAACACCATTTCAACTGCGGTTATAGATGGGATGCGGTCACTGCCGTCAAACCGCCACACCTCTCGTAACACTCCCGATGTGATATCAAAGCGTCCATCACTCAGCTGATAACATTGATCAGCGTAGGTCAGTAACAGGGCAGTCTCAGGATCGACTTGAACTGGCTGTCCCGCTGCATTATTAATTTTGAAAATGATGTTGTCGTCGCGATAGCGACTGAATTTTTGCTCTATTCGTTTAGCTTCATGCGATGAAATTGAAAGAAGACGAGACGCCAGCGCTTTGTCTGGCGTATCCATCAACAACTCACATGGACTCGCCATTGCACTGAAACGCCCGACCCACAGGTCGTTATGGCGTTCCAGCGTAACGGGCTCCACTTCGTTCATCAAAATAGCTCAGCAACTAAAATTTAAATGTAAATGTACCCTGATAGACGAGCGCTCTCATATCTGGCAAGTCCACCCCTCGATAGCTCTGAATAATATATTCCGCACGCATTGCAAACGAACCATTAACACCCAGCTCCTTGCCATACTTCATACCAAAACTATAGGTTGCCAACTTACCTAAACGATAGTCTGCACTTGCATATTGAGGTAAACCAGTCACCGAAGCATCAATTGCCTGCTGAAAAAAGTCAGCGCTTGATTGCATATTGTACCTAAGATGGGGCTGTAGATAGCTTTTGGGTGCATAGTCATAGCGGTATTTATAATCGACCGTGTGTGATGTAATTCCCCAGTCATCCCAGAAATAACGATATGAGAAGTCCACCACTTTTTTAGGGCTTAGTTGACTCACTGTCTTCCAGTACAGACTATTTCTGGTACGCCTATCTGGACGGTTTTCATAGAGGATCATTACCTCTTCACCATCAAGTGTATAATCAACGACGCTAATCAATTTATATGGGTCAGTAAGATAACCAAGAGAGACTCCATGGCTATAATTTAGCTGCGTAACCGTACGCTGATTAAGCACCTGTGTAACGCCAATTACACCATCAAAAACTCGTTTATGGCCATCGCCATAACGTGGCACTGTAATATTACAAGTTTCCCAGTCAGGTAAAGCTGGCGCTGTTTCAGCACAATTTGAAATTCCCAGCCCTAAGGGGGTTCCGCTTCCAGGGCTAACTATCTCATTTAATAAAGCCAAACCACCGGTAATGGTGGTATTACGTTGGTTTAAATCCCATGCGACTGTTCCAGCCCCACCATACGAAGTAAAATCATTTTCAGATGAAAAACTACCCTCAATAATTCCTTTTAAAGTACGCGTAATCGGCTTTTCTAAACTTAAATCGATCGCGGCCCTTTTATCAGTAAATTCTGTCAACCACCTATTTCCTGCACTTCCGGTATCATTCACACTGATGCTAAAGCCTGAGGCAGAGGTAAAGGGAATACTGCTACCACTTTGTTCAGAAGGAACAATTCGTCCATTAGGTGAAGCCCCTGTAATAGTGTCATAAATAAAATTAGCGCGTAAAAACGATTCATCACCCAGATCGTTTTCAATCGCTACGTGAGTAGTATTAACCGAGACTCTGTCTTCTTCGGAATAATAAAAGGTCGAAAGTCCCACCTTAGAGAGCGAGCCATCATCCTCTTCTGCTGCACAAACTGGGGACAGGGAACCAGACAGAACCGTACATGTTGCTATCATTAAGGCGCTACGAACTGTTGGTTTTGATTGCAATTTCTTATCTTTTAATTGCACCCGCAACCCCCTCCGCCAATACCTTGTCCACCATTCGCACTTTCACGACTGTAATACACCTTTTGATCAGCACTATTTTCCAGCGGATATGGGTTAAGCTGCATTCGCTCCTCCGCCAACAGGGCCTTATGCCACGGTTTAACATCATCAATAGCAAACATTCCACCCGGTTTTAAAGTGGAGCACCCTGACAGTAGAAGAAAAGAAAACAGAAAAATATAACGCAGCAATATTCTCATATTATTTTTTAGTTTTATCATGATTAAGTAACATCTCGATTTCACGCTCTAATAAGGCAATATCCTTGTCGCGAAATCCCATATGAACACTATGCAACTCACCATTCCGATCAATCAGATAAGCACTTGGCATCCCCTGTAATTCATAAAGCCCAGCAACATTGCCCGACGGGTCAAATGCAATATCAAAACTCGGTTTCAACTGCGTGATAAATTTATCCGCATCGGCCCTTTTGGAATCAAGATTCACGGCAATAATGCTTAAGCCCTTTCGCTTAAAACGAGACTGCACATCATTCATCCAGGGGAATGATTTCCGACACGGACCACACCATGATGCCCAGAAATCCAGGTAGACCACTTTCCCCTTATATTTAGATAACTTTACCTTGCCATCTAACCCATCAAGTTCAAAGTCAGGTGCAGCACCAGCAGATAAAACAGCATTTGAGAAAAACATGACCAGAAGCATCATCACTACTTTAGGAAGGCTTCGCATCAACTATCTCCGTCGACAAATAACAATATGAGTCATGCAGCTATTAAACCGCAATCAAATCATCTATTTTGTGAACAGCTATACAGTTCTCAAAAACAGCTATAAATAATTGAGATATTAATCGCACTAAATAGAAATAAGCGCAATAAAAAAAACGACCCAGTCAATAGCTCGCTAATCATCCGGAATTTAATACGAGAAGTAGTATTAATTAAGAATAGGAGGAAACAAGTTCAAGGAAGAGCATTCTCTGGCTAATAGAGTTATTCTCTCGCCACTAAAGTGACAAAAGCCACGGCGTACTCATCTTCATCAGAGATAGAAAGGTGACTCTTGCTAATCTTTAAATTATCGCAAAGCTCAATTGCTTTGCCACTATATTCTAACAGTGGCTTGCCTAGTGCATCGTGCCCAGTGCCAATATGCATCAACATAAGACCATCCCGAAAGCCACAACCCATCGCTTTAGCTGTCGCCTCTTTAGCGGCAAAGCGTTTGGCTAGGAAATTAGCGGGACGTTTATGCGTTAAAAACTCGGTAAGTTCATTAGGCGTCAATACACGTTCGGCAAATTTATGTCCAAAACGCTCCAGGTTTTTTGCCATCCGTGACACACAAACGATATCAGTACCGATACCAATGATCACCGACGAGCTTCTCGCATCAAGGATTTCATCTCACGTACGGCCTTTTGTAACCCAGTAAAAAGTGCGCGGGCAATAATGGCGTGCCCAATATTCAACTCCACGATCTCTTTTATCGCAGCAACAGGTTCAACATTGTGATAATGCAAGCCATGTCCTGCATTGACTTGTAAGCCACAACCATGGGCATATGAAACCGCTTCTTCGATTTTTCTCAATTCAGCCAACTGCTCGTGCTCATCGACAAGATCAGCATAATGTCCTGTATGTATCTCAATCACCGGTGCGCCGCAACGTATGGAGGCATCAATCTGGCTTTTATCAGCATCAATAAACAATGACACAATTGAGCCAACATCAGCAAGTCGCTTGCATGCATCAGCTACTTTCGCTTCATGGCCCACAACATCCAAGCCACCCTCTGTTGTCAATTCTTCACGACGCTCCGGAACCAGACAGACATTTTCAGGCTTCACTTCAGAAGCAATAGAGATCATTTCATCGGTAACAGCCATTTCAAGGTTCATGCGCGTCTGGAGTATCTTTTTCAGCATTCGAACGTCACGGTCCTGGATATGACGTCTATCCTCTCGCAGATGTAATGTAATGCCATCAGCACCTGCCTGCTCCGCATCAATTGCCGCCTGAACAGGATCGGGATAACGCGTCCCTCTTGCCTGGCGTAAGGTTGCAATATGGTCAATATTGACACCTAATAATATTGGTTGTTGATTCATTTTTACGTTACCTATATCTAATGTCCGGTGTTTGTTTTTCTGGTATAGATGGCTGTAAGCCATTAAGCAGTCCACGGCTGTGCAGCGGCTTACTTCCCAGGTGCACACCCAGTGCAGCTCTCATCAAGCGTTTACTTTCACGCAGCGTGCAGTTATCCCGGAAGACCCCCTGGGCTAAATCAAGCAAACTCTTACCATGAAGCTTAATAACCTTGCCTCCTCGCAATGAGCCATGATGCATCAATTGATGCACCGCTTGAGTTTCATCAACGAGCATCGGCCCTTGATCCAGATGATAGTGATACAAGGCATCATCATTTAAAGCTGCGCCACTCGACACATCGTAATCCAGTATCAAGGCGTATCCAAGCTCGTGAAGTAATTGCCTTTCAAATGCTCGCAGTGCGACCTGCTCATCAATCGATACCTGCTGAAGCAAGTATTCTATGCTGGCCAATTGTTGCAACACCTGGAGATAAGCCTGAAAAAGATCAGTATGAGGGTCATCACGATGTAACAAGCGCACTAGCAGCTCATTAACATAGAAGCCACTGATAAGCACACGACGATTCAACATAAACGGCACACCATTGCTTTCTACGGCAGTCAACGTACCCAACTCACCGCGCGCCACCCATGAAATAAGCAGCGGTTGAAACGGTTGAAGCAGTGGTGCCAGGCGTGATTTAGCCTTACGAACCCCTCGGGCAACAACACTAACACGACCATGAGATGCGATAAAAAAATCAACAATCATGCTTGTATCACGATACGGCCGTTGATGCAGCACAAACCCAGGCTGTAGGTGATGGCGTATTGATGACCCCACGAGAAGGGCTACTCCGTGTATCCTAAATTGTGTAACGCACGCTCATCATCGGCCCACTTATCTTTCACCTTCACCCATAGCTGGAGAAAGACTTTCTTTTCAAACATCGCTTCCATCTCAATGCGCGCCTGTTTGCCAACGGCTTTTAGCATTTCACCATTTTTTCCAATCACGATCGTCTTTTGATTATCGCGTTCAACCCAAATCAACGCATTAATATGCAGCACGTTTTTTTGCAACTTAAACCGTTCGATCTCTACCGTTATGGAATAAGGCACTTCTTGTCCCAATCGCATCATCAATTTTTCACGCACCAATTCGGCAGCAACAAAACGCTCACTTTTATCTGTTACCTGGTCTTCAGGGAAAAAAGCTGGGGATGCTGGCAACAATGAGGTCACCATCTCTTCCAATGACTCAACGTTTTCACCTTTACTGGCTGAAATCGGGATGATCTCTTTGAATTGCATCTTCTCAGACATTTGTTGTATATGAGGCAGTAGTTTTTCTCTATCTTGTAGCTTATCCAGTTTATTCAACGCAAGAATGACTGGTGCATCAACCTGCTTCAGTTTTTCAAGAATGGGTTTATCATCTTCCTCCCAACGTAATCCATCAACAACAAATACCACGACATCAACATCATTAATAACACTTGCTGCTGCCTTATTCATGTAGCGATTCATGGCCTTTTTACTGCCGCGATGTATTCCAGGGGTGTCGACATATACTACCTGTGCATCATCTGTTGTTTTAATACCAAGAATCTGATGGCGTGTGGTTTGAGGCTTACGCGTGGTAATACTAATTTTTTGACCAAGTATTCTATTCAATAATGTTGATTTACCAACATTAGGACGACCGACTATCGCCACGTAACCACAATGGTTTAATAACTCACTCTTCATTTTTATTTAATAACTCTAGTGCATTCAAAGCGGCATTCTGTTCGGCCTTGCGACGGCTATCACCAAGACCAATAATTTTTTCATCCAACCCTTCCACTACGCAATCAACAGTGAAATGTTGAGAGTGGCCTTCACCATCAATAGAGACTACCGAGTAACTGGGTAAAGTACATTTCCTTGCCTGCAGGTGTTCTTGTAGTCGCGTTTTGGGATCTTTTAGTTCGCGATCAGCGCAAACATCTTCCAGTGCGGACTCATACAGGCCCAAAATAAATATTTTTGCAGCCTCGAATCCACCATCTTGTAACACGGCACCAATAATAGCTTCCAGTGTGCCAGCGAGAATTGACTCCC
>Ga0316207_10002365_pt1 | contig 19601 bp, 16 predicted proteins | sample 6weekpyrite_MG_FD_204943 | JGI IMG/M metagenome (GOLD analysis project Ga0316207, IMG submission 204943) | Microbial mat bacterial communities from mineral coupon in-situ incubated in ocean water Damariscotta River, Maine, United States -... | ecosystem: Environmental > Aquatic > Marine >...
TTTTTGCAATTTCTATTAGCAAAGGTTAATGTTCTGCCTTTGTCGGCGTTAATAAGCTGTACAGTTATAAGGTATTGAAAAGCTTATGTAAAGCTAAGATGCAATTTATGTCGTAAAGTTAAATAATTTATTAAGAAATCTCGTCATATGCTTGGAAGATAGGTGATCTATGGGTACTATTGTAGGGTTGCTCTGGTGCTTTACTTTTGAAAGGGTACACTTAACTATTTGCGTGAGTTAGATTTTACGTCAAAATATTTAAAGTAAAAACTTAATAATCTCCAGAACACGTTAATATACGTAATAATAACCCGGTTAGTTGATTGTCAGGACGATGTTATAGATGCCAATAATAGTTACCATTACAAATGCACCCGAGTCAGTGAATGTTGCAGAATCGACAAAAACCTTCGACGAACAGGGCGGCACACTTGGCCGTGGAGCTGATAATGCCTGGATATTAGATGATCCCGAACGGTTTTTATCGTCCTGTCATTGTCGGCTTAGTAGTGAAGGTGGTCAGTTTTATATTACAGACCTGAGCACCAACGGCACTTTTTTTAATGGCTCCGTAAATCCAATGGGAAAGGGCGTTAAGTTACCTATTAATGACGGTAATGTTTTTGTCTTAGGTGATTATGAGTTTTCAGTCAGCATAAATTCAGCTATGCAAGGCGCCTATTCTGACCCATTCGCTTCAAGCGCTCCATCAATGGGACAAATACCGGATGATGACCTCTTCTCACCTGCTAGTTCTAATGATGGTTTTGGCCAGGGTGACTCCAGTCCATTTGGTGGAGGGGTTGTTTCGAGTTCTGATTCTGATTCTTTATTCAGCACAACTACTGAAGAAACCGACCCATTAGCCGCTTTGGATAAGGCACAGGGAGGGGCACAGAGCTCTTCTCAGGATATATCAGGGGGATTTGACAATTTATCATCTGCAGGTTCAAATCCGTTTCAGGCATCACCCGTGAGTGACCCTTTTGGTGGGCCTACACATTCAGATCAGGCTGACCCATTAGCTCAGCAAGTATCCTGGCCAAACTCGATTAGCGAGCACAGTGGCGGTGGAATTCCTGATGACTGGGATGATGACTTAATGTCTTCATCATCACCGGCACCACAAACCCCATCACCTAATTCGGCACCCGTTCAACCGTCAATGCCATTAACACAGCCACCAGTTGTGCCTAAGCCAGCTCAACAGGCTAGCGCCCCAGCCCCACATGTTGCTACTAAGCCCATTGAGCCACCCATAGAACCACAGATTGAAAAACCTGTGCAACAACAGCCTGTTGGACAGATGGACTCACAAACCACCGCTGCCATGTTGGCGCAGATAAAGGCAAATAAAAAAATACAGGCTGAACTCGAAATATTAAAAGAGCAGATGAAAGCTCAACAGCGTGGAGGTCAGCCCCAGGCAGAAGTCAGTGTTGATACAACGTTGATTGAAGCTATGGGCTTACAGAATAAAAATTTAGTTGATGCGGAAATTATACAGATAAACCAGTTAGTAGGTGAAGTTGTTCGGGAAATGATCAGTGGAATGATGCAGGTGCTTGGTTCTCGTAGCACTATTAAAAATGAATTTCGTATGAATGTAACAACTATTCAGCCAGTAGAGAATAATCCGCTTAAGTTCTCGGCTAACGTTGATGATGCACTGGAAAACATGTTTATAAAGCAGGGAAATGCATATAAAAAACCGGTTGCAGCGGTAAAAGAAAGTTTTGATGGTATTGCGGAGCATCAAGTTGCTATATTGGCAGGAATACGTGCTGCTTTTAAAGGGGTAATAGAAAGGTTTGATCCCGTACTTTTAGAGCGAAGGTTTGTAAAACAGAAAAAGAGCGGCATAATTCCAGCCAGTCAAAAAGCGAAAAACTGGGAATTATATCTTGAATATTATGACGAACTTGCGGGTGATATTGATAATTCTTTTCAGTTTCTTTTTGGTGATGAGTTTGTTCAGGCGTATGAAGATCAATTACAAAAATTGACGGTTGCCAGAAAATCACAAAATATTAAAACGAATAAATAGGGCATTTATGAAACATTTTTATTTTTTAAAAGTAGCGGTATTTTCTGTGCTATTAGCAGGGCTTAGTGCTTGTCAATCTATGAACGGTGCAGTTGGAGGCTATTTTGGTTTAGATACTGATTTACAGATAGATTTTGAAATAGATGCGGATATCAATCCTGATGAACTCGGTAAAGCCTCTCCGCTATTTATTCGGATGTATGAATTAAAAGCGAAGAAAATGATGAAGAAAGCAGACTTCATTGAAATTTATGAGCGTGATAAGGAGGTGCTAGGTGCCGATATGCTTGCTGTTCATAAATTAAAACATTTTAAACCGGGTGAAAGTCGGACAGAACATTTTGTATTATCCAAAAAAACTCATTATGTAGCACTATACGGCGAGTTTTTAGAGTTTAAAGAATCAAAATTTAAACTCATTATTCCTGTAGTCGCTAATAATGTATTCAGAAATTCGGTGGTGATTCGAGTTGCCGGTAATGAGATGATTTTTGAAGAAAAAGTTGATGAAGACATTGATGATGGTAGTGACTTAATGGAAACAGCAGATAAATCAATAAAAGGTGTAGAAGGTGCACAGGGAGCAGCTGAAGGCGCACAGGAATCAGCGGGTAAATTAAAGAAACTATTTTGATAAAAAAAATCGATTAATTTGCCGTGTAGTAAAAAAATAAACTCATAAATTAAAGACAAAATAGAAATAATTTATCAAAAAACCATTATGTTATGGTTATTGATAAGTTTTTAAAGAACTATGTACATAAATAAAATATTGGCGAAAAAATAATGTCATTAGATAGTAAAGTTGTCTGGTCAGAAGGCATGTTTCTGAATCCACAGCATTTTCAACAACAGGAACGTTATTTTGAACGCCTGTTACAGGGTAAATGTTCTGCCTATGGTGCATATGCCTGGGGCATGCATGAATTTGAAATTGACCAGCAGTTACTTAGCCTGGGTAAAGTATCTGTTACTAAAGGCAAAGGTGTGTTTCCTGATGGAACACCCTTTAGTTTTCCTGATGTTGATGAGCCACCACCCGTTTTAGACGTTCCTGAAAACACGCATAATGCAATTGTTTATATTTGTGTACCCGTTAAGCGGCCAGGAGCAGTAGATGTTATCGAACAGGAAAATTCACAGGGTCTGGCCCGTTACTATAGTTTCGAGCAGGAAACTCGTGATATTTCTAATGAATCTGGAGATAATATTTCACTGAATGTAGGCAAACTACGTTTTCGTTTGATGCTGGAATCAGATGATTTGAGTGGTTATGCCTGTGTTGGCCTTATTCGAATTGCAGAATCGAGAGAAGATAAAAATGTTTTACTCGATGAAAGTTATATTGCAACCTGTCTTGATTGTAAAAAATCGCCAAAATTAGCGGGATATTTAACTGAAGTTATCGGTTTATTGCATCACAGAGGCGAAGCAATTGCCGCTCGATTAGCGGATACTAATCGTGGTGGCACAGCAGAAATCGCTGACTATATGATGTTGCAATTAATCAATAGAATAGAGCCCATGACAAATCATCTTTCTAAGATGAATGGTTTACACCCGGTTGATTTATTTGCTGAATCCGTACAGATGGTGGGTGAACTCTCTACCTTTGTTAGCAAAAATAAACGTGCCCCAGTATTTCCACCTTATCTCCATGATGATTTGCAGCTAACGTTTACACCGGTTATTTCTGAGTTGAGAAACTGCCTCAGTATGGTTTATGAACAAACGGCTATTTCACTCAAACTGGTTGAGAAAAAATATGGTATACGCGTTGCAGAAATTGCTGATAGATCACTTATTGGCACTGCCATGTTTATACTTTCAGTTCGAGCAGATGTGCCTGAAGAGGCTTTACGTGTGCATTTACCGGCGCAGATTAAAATTGGGCCGGTTGAACGTATACGTCAACTAGTTAATGCAGCAATGCCAGGTATCGGTTTAAAACCATTACCTGTTGCACCTCGTCAAATCCCTTATCATTCAGGTTATACCTATTTCCAGTTAGAGCCACAGAGTGATTTCTGGAATGAGTTAAAACACTCGGGTGGTTTTGCATTGCATGTAGGTGGAGATTTTCCAGGGCTTGAACTTGAGTTTTGGGCCATACGTCAGTAGATAAATAGTAACAATGCACCTGACCCTGCACATAACCCAGTGAATTGGACGAATCTGGTTACATGAAACTAATCAAATTCATATTAATAAGTCGGTTAGAAAGGCGATTTAAAAAGGCTATAAGCATTTATATTCGGAGCACTTATGTCATCTGATGAATTTGACAAAACAGTATTTAAACAACCATCTGTTGATGGAGATAGAACCGTTATCAGGCCAATGCCGGGTGGGCGAGGTGGGGCACAGCCACCACCAGCGCAACAACCTCCTGCGCAAGCACCTGTTCAACAAGCTCCAGTTCAACAACCCGCGGCACAACAGCCAGCTGCACCTACATATCAGGCGCATCAGCCGGCACCTGTTCAAGCTGCCCATGGATCTGCTAATGCCTACTTTAATACCACCAATGGCCTTAACCCTCTGGTTAATGCGGCTTCTACCCTTATTGCTGTTTTTGAAAAAACACGGGCATCGGTTTCCCATCCTGATGTGGGTGGTTTGCATCAACGGCTGGTTAACGAAATTAAAACCTTTGAAAGCACCGCTAAACAAACCGGTATAAAACCAGAAATTGTTTTATCAGCACGCTATGCGGTATGTGCTGCCCTGGATGAAGCCGTTCTTAACACACCCTGGGGTTGTGAAAGTGCCTGGCCACAAAGAACATTATTGAGTGTTTTTCACAATGAAACATCAGGTGGTGAGAAGTTTTTTCTTATTCTTGATCGCATGAAAGAGCAACCTGCTGAAAATTTATATATTCTTGAAATGATGTATATATTTTTAAGTTTAGGCTTCGAAGGAAAATATCGAGTAATTCATCGTGGTAGAGATATTATCGAGCAGATGCGTGATGATTTATTTACCATAATTCGCCGCCAGAGAGGTGAATATGAACGATCACTGTCACCAAGCTGGCAGGGGCTGGGCAAGACCAGAAATTCACTTGCGCATTATATGCCCATGTGGGTAATCGCCAGTATGGTCGGTGCGGTTTTATTTCTTAGTTATTCCGGCTTTAGAGTATGGCTTTATGAGTCATCATCATTAGTTGTAGAGCAGTTAGATGAGATAGCCGACATGCGTACGGTTGCTCGAAAAACTCCAGAAAAGTAGTTCTGGAAAAATCTATAACTATGCCCTCACTAAATACACTTAATCAAACAAATTATAAAATAATATTAGTTAATTAACACATGAAAAAAATTATAGAATTTTTTAAAAATAGAATTGTCATTTCAATCATCGGCTTGTTGGCGCTTTCAATTGTTATCTGGTTCGCAGGTCCATTGATAAAGTTTGGTGAAGATAATACAGCCCCCCTGGGAAGTGCCGTCGCACGTCTCATTGCTATTATTATTATCGTTGTTTTATGGGGTTTGAATAATTTACGCGTTCAATTAATGAGTAAAAAACAAAATGATGAGCTGCTTGGGGATCTGGAAGAAAACCAGGAGTCATTAGTACTTGATGGATCATCAGATCAATCATCAGAAGAAATGCAACAAATGAATCAACGATTCTCGGAAGCATTATCAACATTAAAAAAATTAAAATTCAAGGGCAAAGGTAGTAAAAAGGCATTATACGAATTGCCCTGGTATATCATTATTGGCCCGCCTGGTTCGGGTAAAACAACCGCGTTAGTTAATTCGAGCCTGGATTTTCCCCTGGCTGAACAGTTTGGAAAAGGGGCTCTTCAGGGTATTGGTGGTACTCGAAATTGTGACTGGTGGTTTACTAATGAAGCCGTGTTAATTGATACCGCTGGGCGTTATACAACCCAGGATAGTCATAAAGTAGTCGATAGTAATGCCTGGGAGGGTTTTCTTCAGTTACTTAAAAGAAATAGACGTCGTCGCCCAATTAACGGCGCAATTATTGCGATTAGTATTCATGATCTTTTATTGCAAACTGAAGAGGAACGAGTACAGCATGCCAAAACTATAAGAATGCGTATTGATGAATTAATGGACAAGCTTGAAATACGTTTTCCAATTTATTTGATGTTTACTAAATCCGATTTAGTTTCAGGCTTTAGTGAATATTTTGAGGACTTAAGTAAAGAGGACAGGGAACAGGTTTGGGGCACAACACTACCAAATGCACCTAAACCGACGCAGAGCCCGGATTTTAATTATCTAGAAACTGAGTACCAAAAGCTATTAGAGCGTCTTTATTCGCGAGAGTTATCACGTATACATTCTGAACGTGATGTGAGTCGACGTGCTGCAATACAGGGCTTTCCACAACAGGTTGAAAATCTTAAAAACGTTATTGATAGTTTTGTTAAACAGACCTTTGTTAAAAATCGCTACCAGTTTCAACCCTATTTGCGCGGCATCTATTTCACCAGTGGTACCCAGGATGGGACGCCTATTGATCGTATGATGTCATCTGTGTCATCAAACTTTGGTTTTGGTCGCGAAAATGTTCAGCTTCAACATGGGCAGGGTAAAAGTTTTTTTCTGGGTAACTTATTCCGAGAAGTTATTTTCCCTGAGTCTGAACTGGTCGGATCAAACCGCAAATTTGAAATTATAATCAAATGGGCTCAACGCTCGGCATATGCTGGAATTGCGATACTAACTATCGCTTTATTAACGGTATGGGCTAGTAGTATCACTCGGCATAATTTGTTTATGTCTGAAGTTTCAACTTATGTTGCTGAGTTTAAATCAGAAAACAAACGCCTTAGTCTCTGGAATAAAGATCTCAGGGTTGTTTTACCAACACTTAATGCTTTAGCAAAAGCAAGTATTGTATATGATCAGGATGAGCATCCCTGGTTATCGGGTATGGGTCTGTATGACGGTAATGTCGATGATTCAGCTAATGATGCCTATGAGGCCCAGCTAAAAGAATTATTCCTGCCCCGTATTATTAACTATCTTGAAAAGCAAATTCAAAAAGGTCATCAAGGCGGTGATTTGTATAATAGCTTCAGAACGTATTTAATGTTCAACAAAGTTGAATACATGGATAAGCAATTAATTTCAGACTGGTTTATTACAGACTGGACACAAAATATGCAGGGTGAGGCATCAAGACGTAAAGAGCTTGAGTTGCACTTAAAGGCATTATTAAATCTCGAAATAAAACCAACGAAGCTTAATAGTCGAATTGTCAGTCAAACGCGAAATACACTTTTACGCGTACCGGTGCATAAGCGAATTTATAGCCGCATTAGAACTAAACCTGAATTTAACCAGAAAATTGATGTGTTAAATATGTTTGGGGAAGCTGTTCGAGAGGCTTTTACAATCACACCATCGGTTGAACGATCTTTACTCCTTCCCTATATGTTTACTAAAGAGGGTTATGAAACGATTGATTTGTCAACCGACTCACCCGTGATAGCCGACATTGTTAATGAGCGTTGGGTTTTATCTGATGATGAAAATGCCAGAGTCGATTTCGTTAAGGACGATTTAGATGAAATTAGCGAAAAAGTAAAAGGCCTGTATATGGCTGATTATATTTCGCACTGGAAAAAAGTTTTCGAAACATTAAAAATTGAGAAATTTAAAAGTATCAAGCAGGCAGGGGAGGTGTTAGCCAGTTTTACAGACCCTGTTTATTCACCCTTGCTCTCTATTTTACAGGTGAGTTCAAATAACACCCAGTTATCATCCCAACTCATGCAGAATGTGAATGATGATCACGGAGAAGGTAAAGCCGGTTCAGTTACAGGCTTTATGGCAAACAAGTTTAAAGGCACTAAAGTTGATCAGCAATTTAGAGATCTGAATGTGCTGCTAAGGGAGAGTGGAAAAAAACCTGCGCCTATAACATCAATTGTGCAGAAAGTTCAGCAGTTGCAGGATTTTCTGGGTGAAATTTCAGTTGCTCCTGATCCAAACAAACAGGCTTATCAAGTTGCTAAAGCTCGTTATTTAAGCGGTGCTGGTAATGCAATTACATCATTGCGTAGTTTTTCAAAGAAAACTCCAGACCCTGTTAAGCGTTGGCTGATATCAATTTCGGATGAAACGTGGAAAATTATCCTGGCTTCTGCTCATCAATATGTGAATAGTGAATGGAATAATCAGGTTTACAGCTCATATTCACAGGCTTTAGCCGGACGATATCCACTCAAACGTTCATCGAGTGATGAGTTGGCATTGTTTGATTTTAGTGAGTTTTTTAAGCCTGCGGGCACAATGGATAAATTCTATACAGAAATTTTAAAACCCTTTATAAATACACGTAAGGGTTTTAAAAATCGTGTTGTTGATAATCACTCACTGGGTTTAAACGCTGCTACCTTAAAACAAATTCGACGTGCACAAACAATTAAAAATGTGTTCTTTAGGAAAAATCCAGAAGTTCCCAGTGTTTCATTTCAATTAAAGCCATATCGCCTGGATAAAAATGATGCGCGTTTTTTACTTGAAGTCGGTAATCAACGTATAAGCTATAATCATGGCCCGAAATTCTGGAAAGATTTAAACTGGTCTGGTGAAGATGAAAATAAACGCGTGCGAATTGTTTTTGAAGATGTTGATGAAGATCGCCATGAAAAAACATTCGATGGTCCCTGGGCCTGGTTTAAATTACAGGACAGATCGAAGTTAAAGAAAACCAGAAAGTCGAATGTTTATCTGGTGACCTATGTTGTGACTGAACTAGTCGATAATAAGAATAAGGGAAAAAATAAAATCACAAAAATTAATCATAATATGAAATATTTGATTAAGGCTAAAAGTATCAATAATCCATTTAGTAAAAATTTACTTGGGGCTTTCAGATGCCCGAGTTCGATTTAGAGATCTATATATTATGATATCTGATTTACAAATAGGGCTTTATGGTAAATTACCAGCTTATGGTGATTTTATATTTCGAAATTTAAACTCATCATTTATTACGCCATGGGATGAGTGGTTGCAGCATTTTATATCTGGCTCCCAGGAACAAATGGGTGATGACTGGTTAAATATTTATTTAACCAGTCCTATCTGGCGATTTGTTTTATCTCCGGGGGTTATTGATAGTAATATGTGGGCCGGCTTAATGATGCCAAGTGTAGACAGGGTAGGTCGCTATTTTCCTATTAGTCTGGTAAAACCATTTGATTCAAATGTTAACCCGATTAAATTTATGCTTGATCAGGGTAACTGGTTTGACGCACTGGAGGCGCAATGTTTAAGCGCATTAGATGGAAGTATCGATGCAGATGCTTTAATATCTGCAGCCTCTGAAACTAAGTTGAGAATTTCAGAATACTATCAGCCTACCTTTAATTTAGGTGAAATGGGGCCAATGTTATTTGGTTTAAACTCTAATCCTGATCAAATGCAAACAGCATTGCCATATATCCTTAATGCTTCTTTGACAACAGGTTTATCAAGTTTCAGTTTTTGGCAAACATCGGGTTCTCAGTTAATTAGCCCTATGTTATTTAGTTGCCAGGGTTTACCTCCAATAGCAGGTATTGCCTCGATGCTGGATGGTCAATGGCAGCAACGAGACTGGAAAATACCCTATAATGTACAACAAGTTTAAAATAGATACTGATTTATGAGCGAAACAACAATCAGACGTCCAATTCGTTGGAGTTCAGTTGAAGACACGAATGTAGGCCTGGTAAGAGAGATCAATGAAGACTCTATAATCTCATTGCCTGAGCTACAGCTTTGGGCTGTTGCTGATGGAATGGGAGGCTATGAGGCAGGTAATGTCGCGAGTAATATGATCGTGAAATCCCTGGGCGAAATTACTAATAAATCTTCACTTAATGAATTTATAGATAGTGTTGAAGATAGCTTGATAGATGTAAATCATCGCATACTTGAGTATGCAGATATTATGCTTGATGGGCGAACGCTGGGTAGTACCGTTGTTTCATTAGCGATAAAAGGTCATGTAGGGATTTGTTTATGGGCGGGAGATTCCCGTTTATATCGTTTTCGAAATAACGATTTTATACAGTTATCACGTGATCATAGTCAGGTTGAAGAGCTCGTCCAACAAGGTTTTTTAACCCCTGAAGAAGCTGAAATTCACCCTGATTCCAATGTCATTACCCGGGCAATTGGTGCAAGTCCTGAAGTGTATATAGATATCAATGTATTCAGTGTTCAATTAGGAGATACATTTTTACTTTGCAGTGATGGCCTTTATAATATGGTGCCCAAGGAAGAAATGAGTCAGACACTCTCTAGCCTACCATTAACAGAAGCAGTAGATACCTTAATTCAAAAAGCACTCGATAATGGTGCAAATGACAATGTGTCAGTGATATTAGTAAAAGGTGAACCAGATGCTGCGTATTCAACTCAAGTAAATTTGCAGGAATAGTGTGATTCAATATGAGTGATCAAGACTCAGATAAAACTAAAATTAAAACGCCTGCAAGTAAATCGTTAAACTCTGAGGATGCGACGCGCATAGCGCCTGTCAACAGCGCAGTTAATCAGGGAGCTTTAGATGATAAAACGCGGATAGCTCCAGCAAAAAATACGGGTTCAAATCCCACTGCGGGAATTGTGAACGATAAAACCAGGGTAGCACCCAGGAAAAAATCCATTCCTGCATCTGAAGATGTAACTCGATTTAACCCTAATTTAACACCTCTTGATAGCAGGCCGCGAGTTTCACCTGCTGCAAATACAAATGAAATTCCTGGAGGACTTAAAGCATCCATGTCCACGGGAAAATTTTTAGCTTCAGCTGTAGAAATTGGTGAACATGGAATATTAAAAGATCGATTTGTACTTGAGAGTGTTTTAGGCTCAGGTGGAATGGGTATAGTTTATAAAGCAAAAGACCTGCTTAAAGTTGAAGCCCAGGATCGAGATCCATTTGTTGCAATTAAAGTTTTGAGTGAAGAGTTTAAGGCGCATCCTGAAGCATTTATTTCATTGCAACGAGAATCAAGAAAATCTCAACGAATTGCCCACCCGAATATTGTGAATGTATTCGATTTCGACCGTGATGGCGATACGGTATTCATGACTATGGAATTCATGGATGGTCATCCTCTAGATCAGTTAATCAGGCAATATAAATCAACCGGACTACCAACTGATGATGCCTGGGAAATTATTAAAGGCATGTCTTCAGCTTTATCCCACGCACATGCAGAAAAAATTATTCATTCAGATTTTAAACCAGGTAATGTGTTTGTAACCCAGAGAGGATTAGCTAAAGTTTTTGATTTTGGTATCGCCCGTGCGGTATCTCAAGTTGAGCACATGGATGATAATCCAGAAGATAAAACCGTTTTTGATGCGGGAAATCTGGGTGCATTAACTCCGGCATATGCAAGTCTTGAAATGCTTGAAGGGGCCGAACCTGATACCCGTGATGATATTTATGCACTTGGTTGTGTGGCTTATGAATTATTTACTGGCTCTCATCCGTACAATAAAGTACCCGCTGATGAAGCAGAAAGACAAAAATTAAAACCTAAACGAATTACAAATATAAAGAAATATCAGTGGCAAGCTATTGAAAAAGCCATTGCTTTCAGGCGTAAAGACAGGATTGAAAGTGTAGATAAGTTTGTTGAAGCGATATCACCCAAAATTAAAGCTCCAAATAGATTGGCGACAATATTTGCTTTGTTGTTATCTGTAGCTATTACAGGATATTTTCTATTTGTTCAGGAAAAAGCAGTAGATCCTTATTCTGAATTTGATATAAGAAATGAGCTTGAGTTAAAAATTAAAATAGATTTTTACAAGGAAGATTTAATCTCGCTTTTAAAAAATCCAACTTTTACCGATCCCTGGGAAAGCTCAACGTGGAAAGATATTAAAGATTTACTTATATTGACCAAGGGTGAAGATCCCTGGGTCGATGATCAGAAAAAACTTGCATATGAATTGTATTTAAAAGAAATTAATAAAACGATTAAAAGTTATAAATACAGCAGGGCAAAACACTTAATTGAAAATGCCAGGCGTTATACGGATGACCACAATGTTCTGGATCTTAAAATAAATGAAATTGCATCGGCAATAGAGCGCAATAAATCTAGAAAAGCAGAGAAAGCTAAAAAAGACCTGGCAAAAAAGATCGCTAGACAAGAAAAACGTGAGATCAAAAAGAAAGAATCCGTTGTTAAGAAAAAGCAGGTAGCGTTATTTGATGTGGCCTTAAGTAATGTTAATACTCAACTTAAGTGTCAGGGGCGTCTTAACATGCGAAATTTTGAGACGGCTATTGATAAATTAAGGGGGCTTGATAGTAGTCGATATGAAGGTTTAAAGAATAACCTTATCAGTAAATTAGCCAGCTGTATAAAACAAACAGGAAAGTCGTTTCCTGAACGGGCTCGAGAAGCTCAAAAACACAGTTTACGTATTTTTAAATCGAATAAATTACTTGCTTCTATAAATATTCTAGCCCGTGACCCATGTGATAAATCTCTTGCAGGACTTGGCGCACGAGGAAAGCGCGCGATCTGTAAAGATAAAATGAAGGATGCAGGTAATGGGCCTGTACTAGTAGTGGTGCCGGGGAATAGAAAATTAAAAACATTCGCAATAGGTAAATATGAGGTTTCTATTGATGAGCTTAATCAGTTTTGTGATGCATCATCAAGCTGCAAATCTATTAAAGGACTTGACGCTCAATTACCGGTATCTAATGTAGCTTTTAAAGTAGTTAAATCATACTTGAAATGGCTAAGCAAACAATCGGGTCAAAAATACCGTTTACCAACTAAAAACGAATGGGTTTATGCTGCTAAATCCAGACGTAAGAAACTCGATGCTAACAGAAACTGTAAATTAAATACTCGGGGTATAGAGAAGGGTGGCAAACTGGTGCAAGCTAAAATAGGTAAGCAAAATGGCTGGGGACTGGTTAATTACGTGGGTAATGTTCAGGAATGGGTTTATGGTAAAGGTCGTAAATTGGTTGCCGTAGGTGGTTCATTTGTGCAGACTATGGAGGACTGTGATATTACAACCACAAATTCTCATAAAGGTTTAGCTGATAATGCAACTGGGTTTAGAGTATTGAGGGAATTGAGGGGACTGAGGTAATGATTATGGGTGACATAAGCTATTCAGCAAAATTAAGAGACCTGTCAAAAGATTATTATCAAAATCATATTCGCTTTGATGAGTACCGGTCGCAACGTAAAATTTTAATTGATAAAATAGATGAAGAATTTAATGGTCGTAAAATTGAAGATAATGCTGAGCAGTTAAACGTTGAGTCATCTTCTGTGTTTATGAAAACCATAGCATTCTTTAAAAATTCGGATGTTGACGAATGATGTTGATATAGATCAGTTAACTTTGGGTTTATGTTCTCCAGGGTACCATTCAGGTATATCTGCTCAACAGTAGTAATTATGGATGTAGTTAACTTAATAGGTAATTAATAGTTTGCCGATTCTGTAAAACGCTATAGAATTAGCAAAAATTTTATTTCAAAGGGGTTTCTCATGGGTTTTGTAGGCTTTTTTCAAGACGGTGGTACGTTTATGTATATCATCTTGGTGGTATTGGCCGTTGGCCTGGCAATCGCAATTGAGCGTTTTCTCTATATCACCAAAACTCAGGGTAGAACCAGAAAAGTATGGGAACAGCTAGTGCCTATGTTAAAAGCTGAAGATTATACCCGTGCAATGAAATTGACCGAAACGGTAAAGACACCTTTAGCTACTATGCTAAATTATGGCTTTGCTCGTAAACATACAGACTCACCCCGTGATAGTATCGAGTCTGCAATGGAAGAGGGTATGATGGAAGTCATGCCAGAACTTGAGCAAAGAACACATTACCTGGCAACCTATGCAAATATTGCAACCTTACTTGGTCTTCTGGGGACTATCATAGGTTTGATAGACGCATTTACCGCTGTTGCATCTGCTGACCCCGCTGAAAAAGCAGACTTATTATCCGCAAGTATATCTGTGGCGATGAATACCACTGCATTTGGTCTGGTAGCGGCAATCCCGCTTATTCTGTTACATTCTTACCTTGTTACTAAAACAGCTCGCCTGGTTGATAATATCGAGATGGCTGCTGTTAAGTGTTTAAACCTGATAGCAAAAGACTAGTCTTAATGGCTTTTTGGGGTTTAATTTACATCATATAAAATATGGTATAAGAGATACAGAATGAAACTGGTCAGGCGTAAACACATCCGCGACGATGTTGAATTAAATATAACAGCGTTTTTAAATTTAATGGTTATTCTAATACCGTTTCTTTTAATAACCGCGGTATTTTCTCGCGTGACGGTTCTCGAACTTAATTTGCCTTCTAAAAATGCCATCGCCAAACAGGAAGAAAAAATTAAGCTGCAACTGGAACTGGTAGTAAGAAAAGACAGTTTTGAAATAAGAGATTCTAACCTGGGGCGGATTAAATATTTTCCACGAACTGAAGCTAAAACTAACTGGAAAATATTTACAGAAATTTTAGTTGAAATAAAATCACGATTTCCAGAAGAACAAAGCATAACATTATTGCTAGAACCTAAAATTAATTATAAAACCCTAATTAAAGTTATGGACAGGGTTCGCTATGCGGATATAGTGCAAGTTACCGATGTTGAAACGGTAGAGTTATTTCCTAATGTGTCTATTGGTGATGCACCGGAATTAGCCGAAGCGGCTACACCGACAGCAGGTACTCCAGACGCCACGCTACCAGCAACAGATGATGGGGTGATTTCAAAATGATGAACAAATCACGCCGTGCAAAGAGAATGGAGCGGCACCATGCTCGCCGTAAACAACCGGCTTTAAACCTGGTTTCTTTAATGGATATATTTACCATACTGGTTTTCTTTTTACTGGTTAGTTCGTCTAATGTACATCAATTACCAAAGAAAAAAGATATTCATCTGCCTACTTCAATTGCAACTAAAGCACCGAAAGAAACATTAATAATTTCTGTAACGCAAAGAAGTATTCTGGTTCAAGGTAGAGAAGTTGCTATTATAAATAATGTTATGCAAGAGGTATCACCACTAATTGCTGGGCTTGAAAAAGAACTGGTTTTTCAGTCCTCAAAATCGCGAGTGGTAAAGACACCGGACGGTAAACTTAAAGGTAAAGCCGTAACAATTATGGGAGATGAAAATATCCCATATGAGCTACTAAGAAAAATATTAGCGACCTGCCGAGAAGCCAATTATACAAAAATAGCCTTTGCAGCAATGCAAAAAGCAGCATCGGGAGAGAATGGCTAGTGTCTGCAGTTAATTATGATCAACTGGCATTAGGCTGGCATCCTGCAGGCACACGTGATTCGCTGTTTAAGTTAATCACAGCTATTACGGTTGCGGTCGCAATATTGTTTGCAGTAGTGATGTCATCAATTCATGTACCTAAGCCCGATCGTGAAGCGCGTGCGGTTGTGCCTGAACGCATTGCTAATTTTATTCTTGAGAAAAAAGAAAAACCTAAACCTAAAGTAGTAAAACCAAAACCCAAGCCGAAGCCGAAGCCTAAACCAAAGGTAAAACCTAAGCCTAAAGTTAAAAAAATAGCTAAGAAAAAGGATAAGCTAAAACCTTTAACAAAAACGCAAAAGAAAGCGCGTGATAAAGCAGCTGATTCAGGTTTGTTAGCGCTTGGAAATGAACTTGCAGATTTAATGGATACCTCTGATGTAAGTGCGATGGTAGGGGGCAAAGTTAACACAAACTCAGCCTCAGCAAATAAAGTTGCTGGGCATAATAGCTCCCTGTTAACCGCAGATGCCAGCAAGGGCAGTGGTGGTGTAAATTCAAGTGAATACGCAACCAGCGTTGGTAGTACAAAACTATCCCAGCGTGATATTACCCTGGTTAAACAGTCGTTATTAACAAGCGGTCAGCTGGCTAAAGAACGTGATGCTAAACGTAAGAGTAAATCTCGAAGCGGTGATGTGCGAGCTGAAGAAGATATCACCATTGTATTTGATCAGAATAAGAGCAAGTTATATACAATATATAATCGAGCGCGTCGTAAGAACCCTGGCCTGAAAGGAAAAATTGTATTACAGATAACCATTGCGCCAGCTGGGAACGTGGTTAAAGTTAAGATTGTTTCCAGTGAGTTAGGTGATAGTAAACTGGAAAAACGACTTATAAGTCGTGTTAAACAGTTTAAGTTCGGTGCTAGAAAGGTCGAAACAATTACGGTTACTTATCCGATAGAGTTTTTGCCTTCCTAGTGGCAGGAATATTCAGTAAAGTTAAAAGATTTTGACACGGAGTCACAGGGACACAGAAGCTCTTATATGTTGGGGGGTTAACTATGCTCCATGATATCCGGGTCGTACATTACCTGAGCTACTTTACAAGCAGGTTTTAAACCTGAAAATATCATAAATAAGCTTATTAAAAAACTTTTCTCCGTTTCTCTGCGTCTCTGCGTCAAAGTTTGTGAGTTGAATAATAGCCATCATTAATTCAGTCTGCCTATCTACTTACCGGTAATTTAGGCATTTTCAGCTCTCCCAGCTTTTGAGATTATGTTAAAATCCCGCGCCATGCGAACTGCTGATTTTGACTTTAACCTGCCTGAAGAGCTAATTGCTCAATACCCACTGGAAGAAAGAACCGCTAGCCGGTTATTGCATTTGTGTGGAGAGAGAATAACAGATCGGCAATTCTCTGAATTACCTGATTTGCTATCAGCGGAAGACTTACTGGTTTTTAATAACACAAAAGTGATTCCGGCCCGTTTGCATGGGGTGAAAGACACGGGTGGCAAGGTTGAAGTGTTGGTGGAGCGTGTTTTAGATGATCATCATCTGCTCGCACACATCAAGGCCAGTAAATCACCAAAGGTCGGGGCAGGTTTGCTTCTTGAGCAGGTGATTCAGGCAACTATGCTAGAACGGGTTGGTGAGTTGTTTAAACTCCGCTTTGAAGGTGATGTGGGGGTGTTTGATTTACTGGAGCAGCATGGGCATATGCCTTTACCCCCTTATATTGAACGGGCTGATGATAAAGCCGATCAACTGCGTTATCAGACTGTTTATGCAAAACACGCAGGTGCGGTTGCTGCGCCGACAGCAGGCTTACATTTTGATCAGGCAATGCTTGACCAACTTGCTGCCATGGGTATTAAGTCAGCTTTTGTAACTTTACATGTCGGTGCTGGCACGTTTCAACCGGTCAGGGTTGATGAAATTAAAAACCATCATATGCACGCAGAATATATTGATGTTGAGGCCTCGGTGGTAGAGCAGATATTACAGACCAAAGCCAGGGGCGGGCGAGTTATAGCGGTGGGAACAACGGCTGTTAGAAGCCTTGAATCTGCTGCTATGAAGGGTGCTCTGGCCGAGTTTCATGGTGATAGCCAGATTTTTATTTATCCCGGTTATGAATTTAAGGTGGTGGATGCGATGGTAACGAACTTTCATCTGCCCCAGTCAACCTTGTTAATGCTGGTGAGTGCGTTTTCAGGACATAAGCTAGTGATGGATGCATACCGGCACGCAGTTCAGCAAAAATACCGATTTTTCAGTTATGGTGATGCGATGTTTTTGGAAAAGGCGAAAAGGGAATAGATAGTCATAAGTCGTAAGTCCAAAGATAAAAGCACCTCCCGCAGGGAGACCGCTTTGACTTACGACTTCAAAAAAACAAACAGTTTTAATAACAGGTTAATTTACATTAGAAAGTTCACATATGTCATTGATGCAATTCAAATTAAAGAAAGGTGAAACCGGTCCTCGACGGGGCCAGATTACATTCCCCCGTGGGACTATTGAAACCCCGGCGTTTATGCCCGTGGGCACCTATGGCACGGTTAAAGCGATGACGCCTGAAGAGCTTAAAGAGCTGGGGGCGGAGATAATACTGGGAAATACATTTCACCTGATGTTACGCCCGGGTACAGAAATTGTTAAGCAGCATGGGGATCTGCATGATTTCATGCACTGGGATAAGCCCATTTTAACCGACTCCGGTGGTTTTCAGGTTTTTAGCCTGGCTAAACTGCGCAAGATAACCGAAGAAGGGGTCAGCTTTAATTCGCCTGTAGATGGTAAAAAAGTCATGCTCACGCCAGAAAGCTCAATGCAGGTGCAGCGTGATCTGGGCTCGGATATTGTGATGATATTTGACGAGTGTACACCCTATCCAGCCACCGAAAAGGAAGCCAGAGACTCTATGGAGCTGTCTTTACGCTGGGCTGACCGCAGTAAGAAAGCCCATGAGGGTAATGACTCTGCCTTATTTGCGATTGTTCAGGGCGGTATGCATGAAAATTTACGCGAACACTCGGCAAATGAGCTGGTGAAAATTGGCTTTGATGGCTATGCCATCGGTGGTTTATCCGTAGGTGAACCGAAAGAAGAACGCAATAAAGTGCTGGAGGTGACCACACCGTTATTACCCCAGGATAAGCCCCGTTACCTGATGGGTGTGGGTACGCCTGAAGATATCGTTGAATCCGTACGTCGTGGCATTGATATGTTTGATTGTGTGATGCCTACGCGTAATGCGCGAACCGGTTTTTTATATACCTCAACCGGTATTTTGAAGATTCGCAATGCTAAATATAAGGATGATCTTCGCCCGGTGGATGAAATGTGCAGTTGTTATACCTGTAGAAACTACAGTCGGAGTTATCTGCGACACCTGGATAAGTGCAAGGAAATCCTCAGTTCACGCTTAAATACCATCCATAACCTGCATTATTACCAACAATTAATGAAAGATATCCGGCTGGCCATTGAAGAAGACCGATTCGATACCTATGTAAAGGAATTCTACGCGGCACGAAAAGATGGGGTCGAGTAAAACTTTGTAGGTGCTCCTTTAGGTGCACAAATTAAGCAGCTAAGTAATCAACTGCAAATGTGCACCTAAAGGAGCACCTACAGGGCAAGATTGGATTTAGGCGGTTTGCTGAGTGAAATCCCAGCTGAAATTAAACCGCTGAAGTGGCATAATACCGCGCAATTTAATATTACACATTATATAACCCTTTGAGGGTGGAGAAGTTTATGAGTTTTTTTATATCAGATGCATTGGCTGAAGGTGGTGCTGCAGCGTCACAGGGCGACCCTATAACGGCCTTACTTTTTCCAATCGGTTTACTGGTACTGTTTTATTTCTTTCTGATTCGCCCGCAAAGTAAACGCGCTAAAGAACAGAAAGCCATGGTTGCAGCCTTAAGTAAAGGGGATGAGGTTTTAACCCAGGGTGGCATCCTTGGCAAAATCACAAAGGTATCAGAAAGTTTTGTCATTTTGGAAGTGGCTAATAATGTAACCATCACCGTTCAAAAAGCCGCGGTTGGTTCGCTTATGCCTAAAGGCACAATTAAAGAACAGAATAGTTAGCACTACGTTTCATCATTCTTACCAGTTAATGGCAGGAATGACGTGCGATTAATATAATCGCTAATTATAATCGCTAATTTTAATGGCTTAAAATAAAAACATCGGGCAATAAGAATGATTAACCAGTATCCTTTATGGAAATACCTGCTACTTGTTGTAGTGTTGATAGTGGG
>Ga0316207_10002366_pt1 | contig 19594 bp, 13 predicted proteins | sample 6weekpyrite_MG_FD_204943 | JGI IMG/M metagenome (GOLD analysis project Ga0316207, IMG submission 204943) | Microbial mat bacterial communities from mineral coupon in-situ incubated in ocean water Damariscotta River, Maine, United States -... | ecosystem: Environmental > Aquatic > Marine >...
ACGGTTTTTGTGCCCACGCGGAACACAAAACAAAATAATGGAAACAAGCTTGAACACACAGACCAACCTTAAAAACAGGCCCGACAAAATCCATATCGCCTCCCTGATGCAGGAAAGCGGTGTCGGCTTCGGCACCAGTGGCGCCCGTGGTCTGGTAAAGGATATGAGCGACCAGGTCTGCTACGCCTACACCGCCGCCTTTTTGCAGCACCTTGAAGCACAGGGCCAGTTAGAACCTGTAGGTTCGCCTTCAGGCGAACATCTACGGCCAAAGCCGCATCTACAACAAACCTCCGCAGCAATTGGCATTGCCGGTGATCTCCGCAGCAGCACACCCCGCATTATGAATGCCGTTGCCGCAGCGCTAATAGACAAAGGCTATCAACCCGTTAATTGTGGAGCCATCCCTTCACCCGCGGTGGCCTGCTATGGCCTGCAGCAACACCTTCCCACCCTCATGGTCACCGGCAGCCACATTCCCGATGATCGCAACGGCATCAAGTTTAATACCGCATCCGGCGAAATTCTCAAGCAGGATGAAGAAGGCATACGCCGACAACCGGTTACAATACCGCCTGGCCTGTTTTCACAGGAAGGCCATTTCATTGAAGCTGTCGATCATTTGCCAACAATAAATCCCGAGGCAGGCCAACACTATCGCCGGCGTTATCTGGACTTTTTCCCCACCGGCTGCCTCGCCGATCTAAAAATCGGCCTCTACGAGCATTCTAGCGTGGGCCGCGACATACTCTCGGATCTCCTTTCTGCACTGGGCGCAAACGTCATCCGCCTTGGCCGCTCGGAAAAATTTATTCCCGTTGATACCGAGGCCATACGCGCTGAGGATATTGAGCTAGCCCAAAAATGGTCACAGGAATTTAACCTTGATGCAATAGTATCAACAGACGGCGATGCAGACCGGCCTCTGGTGAGTGATGAAAACGGCCACTGGCTCAGAGGCGACATCGCCGGAATACTTTGCGCCCACTACCTTGGCATCACACACATCGCCACCCCGGTCAGCAGCAATACCGCCGTAGAACGCAGCGGCCTGTTCAGGACCGTGCGCCGCACCAGAATCGGCTCCCCTTATGTCGTTGCCGCCATGCAGCAGTTGAACAATGAAACAGACGGAAGCATCGCCGGTTATGAAGCCAATGGTGGATTTCTGCAGGAAACGTCCGTGGAACGTGAAGGCAAAACACTGGCTGCACTGCCCACCCGTGATGCGGTCATCGTCATCCTCAGCCTGCTGGCGATGGCGAAACAGGAAGGCATGAAAATATCCGAGCTAACTGACTCCCTGCCAGCCCGGTTTACCGCCAGCAACCGGTTGAAAGAATTCCCGACCGAGAGCGCAAAAGCGTGTATTGCGCAACTAATCGGTAACAATGATGCGGTATCCTGTCAGGCCATCGAGGCCGCTTTCGGTGAACTTTGCGGCAAGGTTGAAAACACGGATTTAACAGACGGCCTGCGCATCACTTTCCAGAATGGCGAAATCATCCACCTGCGTCCCTCGGGTAACGCGCCGGAGTTTCGCTGTTATAATGAGGCAGATAGCCTGTCTCGGGTAGAAAGCCTGAACCAGGCATGCATGGGTATTATTGGCCAATGGCGTCAATGAATAACACACCGTTCGCCCTGAGCTTGTCGGAGGACTCAGGAGGCCCTGCCGAAGGGTGAGCCACGAGTGGATGGATTAATCCCAAGTTCCCAGAGATTTTTGCCCCAACCTATGAGAAAAGTCATAATAAACAGGTAACAAAAATAGGGTATAGTTAACGGTCAATTTGCTCATTAGAAATGCAAATGTACCGGAAGTCCTAAATTCTTGAGATTGTGAGAAAAAAATGAAAAAAGCAATAATTACAGGCATTAGCAGGCAGGGCGATGCTTATCTGGCCGAATTCCTGCTGGCAAATAAAGTCTTGAGCAGGCTCATCTCTGATATAAGCTATAGCGATAAATAATTATTAAAAAACAGCATAGTGCGATTTCGACTTACCCAAATATTTTACTGCATTATCTGCCTGTGAATTATTTTACTCAATCGCTAAAGTGATTAGCGCATGAAATTTAATGATCTGAAATACATTCATTTCCTGTCGCCATAAAGATCATTCAATAATTTCTGACTATGCTGAAATAGCTCGCAACCGTATCCCGATAATTATGAACAAGCGTTTCTCCATTGCTAAAAACTCCATATACAACGTAATGGGCTGGATAATTCCGGCGCTTGTTCAACTGTTATCCATACCATATATCGTCAGAAACCTGGGCCATGACGGATATGGAATATGGAGTCTGGTAATGGCTGTAATGGGATATTTTGCCTTCCTTGACATGAATATGCTGAAAGGAGGAATAAGATATCTTGCAGAGTATGACGGTAAAAATGAAACAAAAAATGCCAATCAGGTGGCAACATTCGGCTTATTGGCATATCTGATTATCGGTTTAATCGGTATGCTTGTTATAGCGCTATGTGTTGACCCTGTCCTGCTTAAAATGCTGAAGATCCCGGGCGGTCTATTCGCGACAGCCCGTATTACACTTTATTTGGCGGCATTGGGTTTTTTGCTATTAATGATGCAAAATTATCTTTTATCCATCCCAAAGGCGCTACATAGATTCGATGTTAGTAATAAGATTGAAGTATTTTTCCAGGTGCTCAATACGCTGGTTATCGTTTGCCTGCTTTATCTTGGTTATGGTCTTCTGGAAGTGGTAATAAGCAGGCTGTTGATAAATATAATTTGTATATCAACAGCATACAGAGCCATCATAAAAGTAATGCCCTATTATAAATTTACTCCGCGTATTGACAGGGAAATAATCAGGAGAATATCAACATACAGTCTGGTTTCATTTGCGGGAAGAATAGGCACAACCACTACAAGCTACGCAAATACATTTGTTGCCGGCTCAATGATCGGGGTTTCTGCTGTTACAATATTTACTGTTCCCTTTGTTCTTGTTGAAAGAATCATGAATATATCAAGAAGATTGTCAATGGTAATATTTCCCATAGCCAGCGAACTCGGTTCAAAATCCCAGCACGATGAATTGTTAATTATTTACCGGAAAATGACTCGGTATATTTTTAATATAAATTTATTTTTAACACTTTTGATGTGTATGTTTTCATGGGAAATTATGGCAGTGTGGATGGGTGAGGATTTCGCTGAAAAATCAGCGCCTATTCTACTCGTAGTGTCAGTTGGTTACTTATTTAACACAACAACCGGGTTACCGTCACTTATGAATGATGGAATTGGTCACCCAAAGGTAACCAGCATTTTTGCATTTATTCAGGGTATTACATCAGTGGTTTTCTTGATTGTTTTTGGCTGGCTGTATGGGCTAAATGGTATAGCCATTGGCTATAGTTCCGCAGCCATATTGATGTCTGTAGTTTTTAATATATACGTGCATGCACATGTTATAAAAATTTCGTGGAAAGAAATAATCAAAACATCGTATTTGGCTGGGGGTGTTTTTTCAGTACTTCTTTTGTCACTGTTAAGCCTGGCAAAAACAAATGATATTTTGCCAACTTATAGCCTTTTAAATTTGGCCGTTGAGATAATGATAGTTACATTGTTGTATTCATCTTTTGCATATACATTCATACTCGACAAGCAGGACAGAACACGAATTATGTCGCTTATAAGCAATACATTTAACAAGCAATAAAGCCATCAGAAGTAATGAAAATACTCATTGTTAGTGAATTCATTCCCTATCCCTTTATTGGGGGGTTAGCCAGACATGCAATCAATCTGGGCAACCAACTTATAAAAGATGGTCATACAGTAGATATTTTAGGCAATGGAGTATATGGGGTCGGCGAGCCTTGTCAGGTGATGGAGTTTAAGGGCTCAGTCTACCTGGATAAGGACATTGACAGAGGTAAACTGGCTGGCCGGATAGAGCGACATTTAAAAATTTATCCTTTATGGATTCACATTCGAATAGCAAAAAATATCGCGAAATCTATATTGAAATATGCAAAAAATTATGATGCTGTTCATTATCATGGGTATTACCCTATAATTGCAAAATATATTCCGAATAATATAAACCTGATTATCACTCATCACGATTACAGCCTGTCTTGCCCCAAAAAAAACCTGCTACATAACAACGGAAGACCATGTGTCCCCGGTATAACGTCCAGTTCCTGTGGAGAATGTCATCTGTCACCGCCCGATATAGTAAGGAAGCGGCTCAATATGGTGTTTGTTAATTTGTGGAGAGCATACGCAAAAAAAGCGATTGATTGCCATAAACATATATTTGTATCAAAACGATTGTCCGATCTGAATTTATCGATAATAAATAAGCAGAATGCTAATGTATATATGGTGCACAATTTTATAGACTGCGCCTCTGTACAGAAGAACATAGACTACAGCAAGGATAATCATATAGAGAATAATAAAATAAGAGTGGTATTTGCAAATAATATTGACCCGCTTAAAGGTATAAAAGAGTATCTTGAAAGCGCAATAGAAAACGGCATATTAACGGACGATATTGAGCACATCGTTGCCGGAAACGGGAGCCAGAAAATAATGCTGGAAGCTGAATATAGCAAAGAAAGCGTCAAATTCACTGGCCACATCTCTTACCATGAGGTAATTAATACCGTATATAATTCTGATATATATATACTGCCATCTATCTGCGAAGAGTCATGTTCTACCGGTGTGCTGGAAGGCCTGTACCTTAATAAGGATGTTCGAGCCTTAAAGAGAGGTGGTACTCCTGAGCTTGCTATGTATTCATCAAACAAGTCTCAGTTGAAATTATATGATGATATGGAGTCACTCGTATTATCAATTAAACAGGATCCTGTATACAGGACTCCCGAAAAGATAAATATAAAATTTAATAACTGCGTTTCGGATAAAGCATCAGAGATACTGGGAATCTACAAAAAATGAGTATCACTTTTGAATATTCTTTTTTATTTACAACGGCATATTTCGTTATTCTTGTGCTGGTGTCGCTGTTCTATGCAACAAGACCACAAAATATTTTATTCCCTTATATAATAACAATCCTGCTTTATACGGGAACACAATATGGGACTGTCGATACAGATTTAACGATATACTCCCGTGGTCTGGGCATTCTGCCAGTTTCACTGTTAAATATATTTCTTTTTTTTCTGTTTATATTTACATATCTAACCTTTGGCACAAAATACAGGAAAAAGAATGAATCGCTTGTTCTTAACAGAGCACTGTTATCGATAGTTGCTGTTGTTCTGCTTTGTTACATTTACGGCTTTAGCACAGGAATTTCATTTAAAAATGTTGTCTCCCGCTATGGGATGCTCAATATTATCAACATGTATCTTTTGTTTTTGATAATGAAGTGGTCAATATACGACGAAAAACAACTCAATAAATTTATTAAAGTATTTGTATTTGTAACATCGTTTATGGCGTTGTACGGTATTGTGAGATACGGACTGTTTGGAGGCGATCCGGCAAACTATTACCATAATTTTGGAAAACAAAGTACCACGCTTACTTATTTTGACTCAGGGCAGGGGATCCTGTTTGGAGTGTTATTTGTAGTTCTGTATCACAAAACCAGACTGGGACTTGGCAGATTCACTTCAGTAAAAACGAAGTGGTTTTATTATTTTATCATGGGCTTATGCCTTATAAATATATTACTCTCATTCCGTAGAAGTCTCTGGTTGGGCTTGGGATTTATATTTTTGTGGGTTTTCCTTACATCAAATATGAGCCGAAAAGTGCTCATCCTGGTGATTTCCCTTACCGTATTGGCTATTGGTTCAGTAGTCTATAAAGCACGCTTCGATGAATCCTATAAAAGCAGGTGGTCATCAGGGATAGCATCGGACATCACTACAAAATCAGGCAAGATCGATATAAAGAGCGGGAGATTTGCAGAGCTTAATCACGCACTAACGAAAGTGATTGATATTTCACCTGTCCTGGGAATGGGACCCTGGGGTATAAATACGCCAAGAATAACAGAATATAAAGATTATGATTTTGTACACAGCTCTTTTGTGCATGTATACATCAAACTCGGAGTTATTGGCTTAATATTATATCTGCTTATATTTGTTGGCTACATTTTCTGGTGGATTACAATGCGCAGGAAAAAATGGCATAACATATATTATAAATACCTTGCTGATGCTTTTTTCTGTGGATTTCTGATGGAGATCCCTGATCTCACTTTTGGTACTCCTTTAATCATATATCGTCATCCGCAAATAATTGCCATGCTGCTGGCAATGCCTTATCTGTGCTACAAAATTGACAGTATCGTAAAAGCAAGAAATATTAAAATGAAACCGATGCGGAATATTCCCCATTCAAATACAGGAAAAGGTAATGGAATTAAAACATAAATCAGGATTAACTCCAGCATGTTCACCACTAACCGCTAAGCCTGCAGAACTGATTGAATCTATACATGTTGATACGATTATTGAACTATACAAGAGTAATTTTAATATTGATATATCAAGTCTGTGTGAGAATTATGAGGAAATCGGATTTTATTTGTGTAAAGATTCCGGGTTAAAGTTTTTTTATCCAGCGATCACAGGAGATGCACTGTTCTATGGTCAATTGCAAAAATACTCCTGGTATTATCAGGATGAAAAACATGAATGGGGCTTTGCAAAAAAATACACAAAGGACAAGCGACTTGTTGAAATTGGGTGCGGTGAGGGAAAATTCTGCGCCCATGCCCAATCATCTGAATATGTAGGGCTTGAATTGAACGATTCTGCTGTCGAGATAGCTGTCAATAATGGTATTGATGTAAGAAACCAGTTAGCTTCTGATCATGGAAAAGAACGGGCTGGTTATTACGATATTGTTTGTTCATTTCAGGTGCTTGAGCATGTGAAAGATATACATGGTTTTATATCGGATGCTATTAATTTATGTAAGCACAATGGCAAAATAATATTTTCAGTACCAAACGAAGATGGATTCGTCGGACTGGCAAGTAACAATATACTAAATATGCCGCCACATCATGTTAGTAGGTGGACAAACAAGGCGCTTAAATATTTGCCTCATAAATATGAGCTGGAGTTACTGCAAATACATAATGATGACTTTGATATGATTCATTTTGAATGGTATGCACGTATTCTTGGTGGTTATATTTTAAGAAAATTTTTTAATAGAACTGTCACCCCACTTCTTACAACAAGTATAGCAGACAGGATGATTGAAAAAGCTGGAAGATCGATTGGTAAAAAATTAGTTAAGGGTGGGGATTTCATTAATATATTGCCCGCCGGCCACTCTGTTACTGTTATGTATGAGAAAAAATAGAACATGTATTTAAATGGATAAAAAAATATTATTTTTACATATCCCTAAAGCCGCGGGCCAGACTTTCTATAAAATTCTAGGTCGTACAGGATATTTCTATAATCTGGGTTCTGATCCTGAAAAAAGAATAGATGAATTCATATCTTTAGCATCAGATAGTAGAAACCAATATGCAGGGATTGAGGGGCATATGGGATACGGATTGCATAAATATTTTAATGAAGAGTCAACATACATTACATTTATGAGAGACCCCGTTGATCGGGTGATTTCTTTTTATAACTATATAATATGCAATCCTATGCATTATCTCCATAATGATCTGGTAAAAGAAAATTCCATAATGCCACTGAATGACTTTCTTGATGCAAATATTACACAGGAAATAGATAACTTACAGGTTAGATTGTTGTCATCAACTGATGGAAAAATTAACTCAAGAAAAACAGTAACAGAAAATGACTATAACGCAGCTATTAATAATGTTGATCGGCATTTTTCCGTGGTTGGAATTGTTGAACAATTTAATTTATCTCTTTTGCTTATGAAATATACTTTAGGCTTAAGTAACATATATTACAAACAAACTAATGTTGGCGTTTATAAAAAACAGAAAATAGACGGCGATACTTTTGAAAAGATTGAATGCCTAAATAGACTTGATTGTAAATTTTATAAAAGACAATACAATGTCTTGATAGAAACCGCGTTGAATTGCGAAAATATAGAGTCCCATTTTAACAGATTCGTTAGGGGAAATATTAGATACGGAGGAATTATGTCTGCCCTAAATTTTTTCAAAAAAATCATTAAATGAAAAATACAATAGAAAATAACGCAGGAATAATTAAGAATCCCTTATAAATTATTTTTACGAATGGTATTTATGATATCGAACCAATACAAAGGCAGTCATTAAATACCATTATCTCTAAAATAATTATTGGTGCGCGAGTATAATAAAGCATAAAACTTGCGGTACATATTGTATGTGGTAAGAAGGCAATCAAACCAGTAAACTAAGTTCGTAATAATAGTCCATGATTAACAGAATCAATTGCTTACTAAAAGTCACAAGGAAAATATACGTCCTTGTGTTTGTTCTGTTTGTGAATAACTCTTTTGCTGTTGATGAAAATAAAGCAGTAATTGTCTTAAAAGGAATTGCTGATTATAGTATTCCTGAGACAATCATAGGGACGAATGTCGTTTTTAATCATGATCGAAACATTCAAAATAAGCATTTAAAAAACAATATTCTAATCTACCGGCGTGATAATACAGTTGAAATGAATCCTTACATGCAACATCTTGCAAGGAATCTGAATCTTGCGATCGTACGATACCCTGGTGGTCAGGAAGGTGAGCATTATCATTGGGGAGAGGGGATCGGGCCCATTAAAAACAGGAGAAAGATCAAAGACAGCTATGGACGGAAGCAACGTCAATATCTAGGAGTTTTAGAAATTTATGAATTCACTAAATCTATAAATGCCCAAATCTTGTTTACTATCAACTACTCTACCGCCAGCATCCAGGAAATTGTAAATCTTGTGGAATTTTGTAATACCGCTTATCCGGACAAAATTGAAGATGCATGGACTATTAAAAGTTACAGATATACCGATAAAGCACCCGCCGGCTATTTCGCATGGTTAAGAGGGCAATATGGTTATAAAGCACCCCTTGATATTAAATATTGGGAAATCGGTAATGAGATATATTTTACCAAGGACAATAAATATATATACAGGGCTCATCAATATGCTCAGAGAATGAAAACTATTGATAAGAGTATTAAAATTGGGATTACAGCTGATCCATTGCTGCAGTGGAATAAAAAAACCATACTAAATAACATATTAAAAATCGATCGCAAAATAATTGACTGGTTATCGATACATCTCTATAGCTATCCTAGAAAAATGCCACTGCAAACAACATTTACTTCAGTCGGAGAGAGTAGCCGTAAATTTACTGTAAACAGGAATGGGCGATATACGATTTGCATACTTGCAAAGGGTGATCAGTTTCTAGGCAGCCCAGTTATGCGAGTTAAGCTTGATGATCATCAAATGGATTTTAATGTAGGCACAAATGACTGGCAGGATTACTGTATAGAGCAACAATTAGAAAAAGGCATACATAATATACTTCTATCGTTTATAAACGATATTCATGTGCCCAACGTTGGTGATAGAAATTTACATGTATGGGATGTAGTTATTGATAATGAAACCAGAGAAAGTATTTGGCGTACAAAACAGGTCGAGTACAACATACTCTTTGGCAATAATCAGGCAATAGAACAACAGCTTGCAGAAATTAAGAAATCGTATCCCAAGCTTGATATTTATATTACAGAGGCTAGTCCTGGCTATGGTCTGGATCAGAAGAAGTTCGATAGAGTAAATTCACTCGAATCAGCCAAGTTGAAATCTGCCATCTGGTATGCAGGTTTAATTAATACTGTGATGAGACAACGAATAAAAACATTAAACCAGTTTCCTTTCAACGGAAGACTATGGGGATTTAATTTGATTCGAGAGGGAGGAGAAGTTAGCCCTATTTATCATGTAATGAAATTATATTCCAAACATGTCAACAACAATTTAGTGGATATTTCTATCATGTCACCCAAATTTCGCCCCCCTTTTATAAGATCAGAACCGCTGGCAAGAGGGAGTTTAAATGTTAATTACATTGATGCAGTTGCGACAATTGACAAAATACATAATATTCTAAACATAACTATAGTAAACCGACATGAAAATAAGAATTTAAACTTAGATGTAAAATATAATTATATTTATAAATCGTTAAAACTGAATGAATATACACTCATATCAGGAATAGAAAATGTGGGGTTGGAGGCATCCGGAATTGTTAATAAGTCAGAAATTATTATTCGCAGAGTCAAAGATATTACAGGTAATAATGTTGTTATCCCTGCCCATAGTGTTATGAATCTATCATATACGCCAGGTAAATTAGCTACGACCGTACATTAAATGTAGAACACTATAATTCCCAAAGAAGAAAAAGCGCACTCTAAATAGGTGCCCTAATTTTCCAGGTGATAGGGTAGGATTTCGAGCTGCATACACTATGCGGTTTCTATTGCTCATCTATTCTTAATTTTATTGGAAATATAGATTCAATTATAAATAATCGCATGATAATGAAGGCAAAGTGATGACTGATTGCATTAACCCTCTGGTTAGTATAATAACCCCAACTTATAACAGAGCTGATTATATAGAAAATACGATAAAATCAGTGCTCGAGCAAAGCTACAATAATATTGAATATATAATTGTAGATGGTTGCTCAACTGATTCCACGGTCGATTTATTAGACAAATATAAACATCAGGATGCGCGTTTAGATTACATTTCCGAAAACGATTACGGTATGTATGATGCAATTAATAAAGGATTTAAGTTGGCGAAGGGTGAAATACTCGCTTACATTAATAGCGATGATCTATATACTCCCGGGGTGTTAAATGAGGTTGTGAATTATTTCAATAAGCACCCTGAAATTGATGTTGTCTATGGAGATACACTTGTCATTCATTCCAATATGAAGACTGTTCATATAAATATGTATATGCCGAAACCAGAGAACTGGCTTAGGGCAGGAGGGATAATTGCTCAACCTACGGTATTTATGAGAAGAGCATGTTGGGATAATATTGGAAACTTAAAAAAAGACGTGCAGTATTTGGGCGACTGCGAATATTGGTTAAGACTAATAAATCATGGGTATCGTTTAGGAAAGATAAATGAAATATTGGCAATCGAATTAAATCATGAAAACACACTTAGAAATACAATGAAGCAAAAAATAGACGATGAGAAGATATATTTAAGAAATAAATATTGGCCTGATTATTTTATGAGTGAGAATCTTCGAGCACTTTTATTGTTTTCAAGAAAACTGTTAACACCAGCCTGGCATATATATTTTATTTTGAAAGTTAATTTCGGATTAAAAAATGGTTCCTGGAGTAACTTTATTAATAACTATAACCCAAAAGCCAACCTTGGCTATTACATAGTAAATAAATTATTCAAGTGCAATCATGATGTCTGGAGAATAAATATACCTCAATAAAGTTTATATAATTGAGTTGTTCAGTAAAATATGAAAAAACATAAGATACTTTCAATAATCCCGGTATACAATCGTGCGGACCAAACTCTTAAGTTCCTGTCGGCTTTATCTGGGATGAAATCTGAATTATACGATTTAGATATACTGGTAATAGATGATGGTTCAACAGATCAGACATATGAAAAAATAAGCGCTAACTTTAATAATGTAATACTTGAAAAGGGTGATGGAAATCTTTGGTGGGCTGGCGGTGTTAACATGGGGCTGAAATATGCGCTGGGAAACACATATGACTATGCATATATCGTCAATGACGATAATATAATTAAAAAAGATACCCTGGATGCTTTATATAAAGAAGTTGTATTAGATGATAACTATATATGCACCTCACTCGTTTTAAGTGTTGACAATGAGCTTGTGCTAAATGCAGGACTAAATTATACGGGGATTTTTAAGAAGATTATAGAAAACAGGCGGGGAGAGCGAGCAGATGATATTAAAGGTGTTATGAATGTAGATTTATTTGGAAGTAGATCTACATTGATGCCGGTGAAATGTATTAAAGAAATTGGTTTGTTTGACGAAAAAAGATTTCCTCAGCATTATAGTGATCTTGAGTATTTTAATAGAGCGAAAGAATATGGCTACAAATTATTAGTTATACCATCAAGTATTGTTCTAACCAGCGAAAATACAAATTATTTGCATCACTATATACAAAATTGCACTTTTTTCGAGCTTTTAAAAGCATATACGAACATTAGACACCCATTTCATTATAAGACTATATTTTATCGATGTTATGTGGGAAGGCGGGGTTTCAGAGGTTCAATTCTTTTGTTTCGCGAAACAACGGTTCATTGCAGCTGGATTACATTGAAGTTTTTTGCACCGAATGTATTACTAAAAAGAATCATCAAATCTATAAAATAACATGCGTATTTTACTAATTAATTATCGTTATTTTATTTCAGGTGGCCCTGAAAGATATATGTTTAATGTTAAAAATGCTTTAGAAGAAAAAGGACACACTATTATTCCATTTTCGATTAATTATCCAAATAATGTTGAATCCGATTACTCAAGATATTTTGTTACACCATTAGATGCAAGCGGTAGCGTGTATTTTAATGATCATAGTCCCAATATAAAAACGTATGTTAAAACAGTAGAAAGACTTTTTTATTCAAAAGAAGTGGAGCGAGCTTTATTAAAGCTTATTGAAGACACCAAACCTGATATCGCATATGTATTACATTACCTTAGAAAACTTTCGCCAGCTGTAATTTGCGCGCTTAAAAAAAAGAATATTTCAATTGTGGTCAGATTATCTGACTACCAGATGCTCTGTCCTCAGGCGCATTGTCTTCGCGATGATAACGTATGTGATATATGTGTTGGTAGATCTTTATACCCCAGCATTAAATATAAATGTGTGAAAAACAGTAAAATAGCATCAGCCTTGAATGTTTTGTCGACAAAATACCACAGATCAAAAAAATACTTTGATTATATAGATCGTTTTATACTCACAAACAACTTTGCAAAAATGATGATGATTAAAGGCGGGTATAATGAATCAAAATTGGAGGTTATACCTACCTTTGTTAATGAAAACAGTGTTTCAAATTTCAGATTAGAAACTAATGATTATATAACTTACGTAGGAAGGCTGGATCCGACTAAAGGTGTAGATCTGGTGATTCGAGCATTTCAGATATTATCCGCTGAAAACAGTGCAAACAAATTAAAATTAATAATTATTGGTGACGGTGGTGAGGGATATGTTGAATCATTAAAAAATATTGCTCAGGAAACCAAGGCAAAAAAATATATTGAATTCAGGGGCCACCTGGAAAAAAAAGAGATAAATATTTATCTTAAATTTTCATTGTTAAATATCGTCGCATCCAGATGGTATGAAAACTTGCCTAATGTAATATTAGAGAGCTATTCTGCAGGAACACCAGTGATAGCATCAAATATTGGTTCATTACCGGAATCAGTAATTGAAGGAAAAACTGGCGCATTATTTGAACCGGGAAACCACAGGGATTTGGCACTAAAAATCAAAAAACTCCTGAAGGATCGTTCTCAGTTATGTGAAATGAGTAATTTATGCAGGCAAATTGTTTATGAGAAATACTCAAAAGACATTCACATATCTAAACTGGTTAACTTATTTTCAAATGTTATTGGCGGACATAGTAAAAATGCAATAAGGGGAATACTTTGATAGTATACAGTACGAATATTGTAAATATTTAGATTATTTAAAACAATCTTTCTATAATGATAGGTGCGATAAAATCAGAAAATTTCCAATTAATTTCTGTGATGAAAATATTATTTACTACTGGGGTTGTGCTGCAATTCTTAATGAGCACTTAAACATATCGACGATAATAACAACAAACTAATACGCTTGAGGTTGAAAACATGAAAAAGATTTATATAGCAGGTTGCGGTGGAATGCTGGGAGAAGCATTTTATCATACGTTTAAAGAAGCATATGATTTGAAAACGACAGACATTGACGTTAATGATGGCTGGTTAAGTTACTGTGATTTTCGTGATCTTGAGACATATACTAAAGACGTAACTGCTTTCAAGCCAGACTATCTTTTCCATCTGGGAGCATTTACAGATCTGGAGTATTGTGAGAACAATGTTGATGATACATACATGACGAACACAATATCTGTCGAAAATGCTGTATATATTTCTAATCAGCTAGGTATACCGCTGCTCTACATAAGTACAGCAGGAATCTTTGATGGTAGACAGGAATTGTATGACGATTGGGATTTGCCCAATCCGCTTGGTCACTATGCAAGGTCAAAATATGCGGGAGAATTGTATGTTAAGGAAAACTCGCCCAGGCATCTTGTTTGCCGGGCGGGTTGGATGATGGGCGGTGGCCCCAAAAAAGATAAAAAATTTGTTCAGAAGATAATGAAGCAATTAAAGGATGGTAAAAAAGAATTACACATAGTAACAGATAAACTTGGCACTCCTACATACACATATGATTTTGCTAAAAATGTCAAACACCTCCTGGAAGCAGAATTGTGGGGTCTTTATAATATGGTCTGTGAAGGCGCCACAAGTAGGCTGGAAGTGGCTAAAGAATTAATATCAATTTTGGGACTTGATGACGAAATAAAAATAAATGAAGTTTCCTCTGATTATTTCAAAAAAGAATACTTTGCAGACCGCCCTGATTCTGAACGACTGATTAATATGAAATTAAAACTCCGCAAGGCAGATTTGATGAGGGATTGGAAAGAAGCGTTAAGAGAATATGTTGATAGCGCATATAAAAATTATTTGTAGAAGTATGTATAGATATTGTTATGAACAGAAAACGAATAGCGGCCTTTGGATTTAGGTCCATCCCGCCGCAGGCGGGATGTGCAGGTGCAGACAAATTTGCTGAAGAATTATTCACGCGATTAGTTGAAAAAGGCTTTGAGGTTACCGCATACAATCGGCTGTATAATAATACTGTACCCGAAAGCGATAATTACAAGGGAATAAATATAGCAAGCATAAAAACAACAAATAAAAAAGGTTTTGACACATTACTCCATTCACTAAAAGCGACATGGCATATTATTCGTAATAATACCGGTGATATCATTCATATTCAGAATGGTGGAAATAGTATCTGGGCATTGTTTTTGCGCATGGCGGGAAAAAAAGTTTTTATCAGTCAGGATGGGGTTGACTGGAAGCGAGATAAATGGCCTTGGTATGGGAAGCTGTATTTATATGTCTCATCCATAATAACGGCTTATATACCGAACTCTGTGATTTTTGATAATGTTTTCGTCAAAGAAATTTTCGAGAAAAAGTTCAAGAAGAAATTTAATTTCATACCATTTGGAAGTGAAGTTAGAACTGATTTTGAAGAATCGAAGATTCTTGAACAACTTGGATTAATGCCGAATGATTATTTTCTTTTTGTGGGACGCTTTATACCAGATAAGGGATTACAATATTTGGTTCCTGCTTTTGAGAAAATAAAAACTGACAAGAAACTCGTTTTAGTGGGAGGTTCGCCAAACCCATCAGAGTTTGAGTCCAGCCTTCGTTCAACTACGGATGAAAGAATATTGTTTCCTGGCTTTATATATGGGGCAGATTCCAATGCCTTAATGAAAAATGCGTATGCGTATATACAGCCGTCTGATGTTGAAGGGTTATCGCCAGTCATTTTAGAAAATATGGGGCTGGGAACACCTGTAATATGCAGCGACATTAAAGAAAATATCTATGTGGTGGATGATACTGCGTTAACCTTTAAACAGGGCGACACGGATGACCTGGAAAAAACGCTGGAGTTTTCTCTTGAGCATCCAGAGGTTCTCAGGGAAAATTCTATTAAGGCAAAGGCCAGAACCGATAAGCTGTTTACCTGGGATGTGGTAACTAACCAGCATATAGAACTTTTTTGTTCAAAATGAGCCAGCTCCTGCTGGGCATAGTGGAAAATTTAACCCGTAGAGATTAAAGTTGGGGACACTTTGTCAAAGTGCCAATATAGCTTCTTCAAGGGACTACCGCTCTTGCTGTTAATAATCGGGTGCTGGGATTAGTTTCACGCGTGGGGCACAAACTCCGTGCCCACGCTACCTGACTAAGCGAAGCCGAAGGGCTCACCACGAACGTAATTTGTATAGTGGACAGGAATTTGGAACAGCTATTTAGAGTCTGCTCAAAAAGTATAACGCCTTGATATTATTATGAAATGTTCTTGAATTAAGGTATAATTGTGCACAAAAAACAAGCCTCATTCGATAAAAGGTGTGCACCTATGATTCGATATCGCAGCCAAAAACAACTTTCCCTTGCCGCCTTCGACTGGCCGTTCCAAACGGCACTGGATGAAAGCAACCGATGGGTCAAACTGAGCGAGTGTATTCCGTGGGATGCACTGGCCGAGGGGTATCTTCAAGATCGCGTTCGGCTTTTTCTGCGAATTTATAATCAGCCACTTACCCGTTTCCGCAATTTGTCCATGACGGTTTTGCCATCCGTGATCTTACCGGCTTGCAGGTCGGCGATACCGTCCTGGATTGCTTCTCTCAGGTGTTCCTCTTTCAGTGCTTCGAGCTGAGCATATTCCGTCGCCGAGATCACCACGGCAATGGGTTTACCATTCCTGTTGATTCCAACGGGATTACGCTGGGCTTTAATGAGGACTTCGCCGAATTCGCGTTTGGCATCACTGGCGTTGAGTATTTCCATAACAAACCTCGTATGAATTAAATTGATTAATATAATCAATACTAGGCTTTCCGATATGCAATGTCCATATGCATATTTCACATGACAGCGCTGTTGTGCTTAAGATATTGATATAATTAGTATTATTAGGAGTTCTCCTAAGGAAGCTCTTTCATTCCGCCGTTCGTGGTGAGCCCCGTTCGATAAACTCACGACAGGCTTCGTCTTCGCTGAGGAGATCCCTGTCGAACCATGAACAGCGAACACAATAAAATCAACTGCTTAAAAGTCACACTCTTCGACAGGTTCAGGGCGAACGGAATTAATCAGAGTTCCTTAAACATTAATAGTTGAATTGGTTGACGGAGATTAGCTATAACAAAAGTCATATCCGCTATGTATGGCCCCATAAAATGATACTTTAATATCTTGATTTGTTCTGGTTTTACACTCAAAAGTCTGGATATAATTCATCAATATAAATAACCTCGCGCTTGTGGCGGGGAATTCAACCAAAAGAGATTTGTAACTTTTCTGATAAATTCCATTCACGCTGGGTCTTCCAATAAGCCTGTTCTGAGCATTGTCAAAAGTAGAGGTTGCAATGCTATGGTTTACAGTAATTTCCATGCATGGTTCGACAGGTTCGACAGGTTCGACAGGTTCGCCGTGAGCGGAGACTTAACCAAAAGACTTAAACAGGGTAAAATTCTATTCATAAATATAAAGTACATTGCAATCATTTCCCAGAATAATTACTAAGAGAAGCTCTGATTAATTCCGTTCACCCTTCGACAAGCTCAGGGTGAACGGAATTAATCAGAGCTTCCTTAACATCAATAATCACAGCCTGAGTAGCATTACATGAGTGAAACAACTGAAAATAAAATAAACATATGGAAAGAAACGCCGGTTATTTGGGCTTTACTTGCTATTTTGGCGGCACTGCTTGGATATATATATTTTGAAGGGTTCACCAAACTGGTGAATATGTGGGAAAAACGAGAGGAATACAGCTTTGGCTATCTTGTTCCTTTTATCACCTTGTTCCTGATCTGGCAAAGAAAGGATATTCTCGAACAAAACGAGTTCACCGGTTCGTGGGCAGGTATTCCGGTTATCCTGGCAGGTATTCTTCTGTTTATGGTCGGCGAGTTAACCACCCTTTATTTGCTGGTGCATTATTCTTTTCTGTTTGTTTTATTAGGCGCTGCGCTCTCATTCCTGGGTTGGAAATCGTTCAAAATTATTTTTGTGCCCCTTCTGTTTCTGGCATTTATGATTCCCCTGCCACAGTTTTTCATGCAGGAGCTATCGCAGGTTCTTCAACTTGTTTCTTCCAAAATCGGAGTCTGGTTTATACGCCTGTTTGATATCAGTGTTTACCTTGAAGGTAATGTGATTGACCTTGGTGTATATAAACTTCAGGTGGTTGAAGCCTGTAGTGGCTTGCGTTATTTATTCCCGCTGATGGCGTTGTCGTTCATGATGGCTTACTTTTTTCAGGACAAGTTCTGGAAACGCGCCGTTATTTTCCTCTCCAGTATCCCGATTACAATCATAATGAACAGTTTCCGCATTGGCGCTATCGGTGTCATGGTTGAATACTGGGGCATTGAAATGGCGGAAGGCTTCCTGCATGACTTTGAAGGCTGGTTTGTGTTTATGGCCTGTATGGTCGTTGTACTGATAGAAATGTGGCTGCTGGCAAGAATAGGCGGAGAGAAGCGCCCCTTCCGGGAAGTGTTTGGTATCGAATTTCCGGCCGATACGCCAAAGGATGCGATCATTCACCAACGCACCCTTCCTGCTCCTTTTATTGTTACGAGTGTACTTATCGTGCTTGTCGCGGTTAGTTTTCTGCTTATGCCTGAACGCGTTGACATCAAGCCTGATCGGAAGGACTTTTACAGTTTCCCAAAAACCATTGAAAACTGGACCGGATCATCTGAACATTTAACGGCAAACATCCTTGATGAATTAAAGCTTGATGACTATTTGATGACAAATTACAAGCAGCCTGATGGTTCTGCTGTTAACTTATACGTTGCTTACTATGCCTCGCAGAAAAAAGGGCAGTCGGCTCACTCTCCCCGTACCTGTATACCCGGTGGCGGCTGGAAAATGCAGGGAATTACGCAGCCGACACTAGACGGCATTGATGTAAATGGCGTGCCATTACGCGTCAACCGCACTATTATCCAGAAAGGCGAGCACCGCCAGCTGGTTTATTACTGGTTCCAGGAACGTGGGCGGGTTATAACCAATGAGTATCTGGTGAAATGGTTCATCCTGTGGGATGCGCTGAAACTGAACCGAACAGATGGCGCCCTGGTTCGTTTAACCACCTATGTTCCACCGAATGAGGATATTGAAGTTGCCGAGCAACGCTTGAAGGATTTTGCCAAACTGGCGGTTAAAGAATTGCATGACTATATACCGCATTGAATATTTGGGGGACGTCCGCCAAAGTGTCAATATGGCTTCTTCAATAGTTAACCTTCGACAGGGCTCTCCTGAGCAAAGCCGGGGCTCAGGGCGAACGGTATCTTAATCTCTGAGGGTTATATTCCCCGCTGCTTGCAGCGAAACGGTAGGTTGGGTTGAATGAAATGAAGCCCAGCAGGATATCGAATGCGGCTACAATTAATACCCCACCCGCTTGCGGCGGGGTAGTTTATTTATCCTGCTCATAATATGATCGAAGTTTGCGGGTTCACCCTCTGCTTCACAATATAGAGACTTTAGTTGAGCGGTTATTATCTGAATCTAAATAGCTGTTCCAAATACCAGTACACTTTAGGTATTACCGTTCGTCCTGAGCCTGTCGAAGGACAAGCAGATTAGGCACTCTATTCACAGTATTTCCACGTTCATGGTTCGACAAG
>Ga0316207_10002367_pt1 | contig 19589 bp, 23 predicted proteins | sample 6weekpyrite_MG_FD_204943 | JGI IMG/M metagenome (GOLD analysis project Ga0316207, IMG submission 204943) | Microbial mat bacterial communities from mineral coupon in-situ incubated in ocean water Damariscotta River, Maine, United States -... | ecosystem: Environmental > Aquatic > Marine >...
TCATTTTGCTTAATATTGCACGCACTTCAGCAGTCGGATCGTTTCTAATATTTATTTTAATAATACCTGATAATGGTGAAGTGAGTTCTTTATAACGTTCACTGATGGCTGAACTTATATTTTCTTTATTAAAATACTTTCCATCATCATTTGATGTTGTTAACAAATAACGATACTTAAATAGTATTTTTCTATCTTTCCCGGTTAAGGCATTTTTTCCATTGCTAACCAAAATAAAGTCTTTAATTTTTGACAGCTTTTTTTGTAAACGAATACTTGCATTTGCCCTTTCTTTTGCACTCCCACCTTTAATCGCCAGCATAAACAGCCCATTACCGGACTGATTAATTGCCTTTAATACCTTAAGTGAATGGACATCTGTATCGCTGCCACTATTTTCAGGTAAAAATTGTTGCATATCAGAATTAATAGTGACATTAGAGACAACATACCACCCACATGCGATAATTAGAGCTGAGCACAAGCCTAAAATCCCAATAGAATTGAAATTACTCCGATTAACTTGCTTGCCATTTAAATTCACAACAGAATCTATTTCTTCTCTTTAATATTCATAATACTCTTATCACCACCTGACTCAATTGTGGTAATTCTGAGGATACTCGTACCAATGCCCTCCACAAGGATCATTTCAATATACTGTAATGCATCTTCATCCAGTGGTGTCAGTGAAATTGTCCAGCTCTCACTGCTAGCTCTAAAATCCACATCATAATAATTCTTTAATTTTTTTATGTCGCCTGACAACACACCTCGATATGCTTCTGTGAATACGGCCACAAGCGGATAGTTACTTAATATCAAATTGTGTTTATCACCGTTTTGTTTTTCAATATATAGCTCATTCCCGTTTACTTTAAAAAGTTCCGGTTCTGGCTTCATTGTTTTTTTTATAATTGTGTCAGGTGCAATATACTCAAGCCTGCCAGAAAGTTTTATTTCTTTATTTAACAAAGCAAATGATTTTTCTTCTTCAAATAAAGCTGTGCTCCTGCTAATTTGAGACATGTTCTCCATAACAACATTGAACTCTATATTTGAAGCAAATAAATTCAACGAGAAAACTAAGCTTGCTAAAACTAGCAACAACATATGTATTTTATTTTTTTTCATCATGCCAGAAGTCATAAAAGTTAAACCAGTTGTAAGGTGATTTTTTGATATAAAACTCAAGCCTGTCTGCATACGCCTGCACCCACTTCTGCGATGCCTGAGCACGATCTTTTCTGTCAATTTGTATATTATCTGCTAATAATTCAAAGTATATATTATATTTATTGCCACCTTCATATAACCCATAAAAAAGTATCACAGGCACTTTTAGTATTGAAGCCAACAAAACCGGACCAGCCGGGAATTCTGCTTTTTCGCCCAGCAAGTCACATTCTACCTTTCGTTCACCTTCTGTAACACGGTCACCAAGCATCCCAACAAAATAACCCTGCTCAATCGATTGCTGCATTTGCATTAACGCGTCTGAATCTGCAAGATTAATCACCGTATCGGCAACATCAGGATTTAACTCATCAAATATTCTGGTTATCATCTGATTATGATCACGGTACATTAAAACTTTGAGCGGCAGATATTTACTCTTTACAACCAGTGATCGTAATACCTCAAAGCTGCCATGGTGTGCACCTAATAGTATTCCACCCTTGCCACTGTTAATATATTTATCAAGAACATCATTTCCATACACATTTATCTCAAAACGATGATGCTGATCTGTTAAAAAGTAAACACGATCTAATATTGTTGCAGAAAAATGATGTATATGCTTAATTACGGTTGCTAATGAAACTTTTTCTTTAACAATACGCTGGAAATATTTTTTTGATGCACGAATAACAGAAGGTGATGTAATAAAAAAATATGCTGTAATAAAATAGAGTATAAGCCTTGCTATACTTCGCCCAATATTTAGAGCAATCCAACATATCAATTTTAAAAAAAAGGGATTACTTCTTTCAGTGTGTTTCTTCCAGCCTACTTGTTTTTTATTGTTACCGGTCATTACTAATAACCGCTTATTTGCGTAACTCTAATTTTGCAGTACCCTGAGCAATTACTTTTCCATTGTATGATGCAGAAAATTTAATCTTCAGATTTTCTTCTGACTCAGTTTGAAATTCATCGATATTCACTTCAGATTCCTGTTCTGCCAGCAAAGGCTGTAAAAATTTAACATTGCCAAACCCAGAAATTTTATATGTGTCATAATACTTCATTATAATACTTGAAATCTCATCCAAGATAATGACTCCCGCGACAATTGGATTTCCCGGGAAATGCCCTTCTAAAGAAGGATGGTTTCTTTCAATGGTAAAACGGTTAATGCTATCCATTTTCGCCCTGATCTTTACTTTTCTGTTTTACTTTACCTTTATACTTATTAAAAACTTCTAATAAATCTTTTCGCGTTAACTTACCTGTTTCATTATAAGGTAAATCATTTACTATATATAAAGGTCTTGGGATAAATACACTATCTAATTTATCTTTAAGTATTTTAGTAATTTGTTTTGTAGATAATACTTTCGTTTTCACAAATGCTGCCAATCTACCTGTCTCATTATTTTCGTCCGGTAAAAAGACAGTAGCATCTTCGACTCCTTCAATTTGTTGTAACTTGAGCGATATATCTGCAATCGAACCGCGTTTTCCAGCAATATTCACCATATCTGAATCCCGGCCAATAAGCTTAAAATGCTTATCATTAACTATATTAACCACATCATTTAAAATCACATCTTCACCAACATGCGGCGCATGAATATAAGTATGACCATTTGATTGATAAATAGTTATACCACTATAAAGAGCCCAAACCTCATTTTTTAATGTCTCACGCACTGCCATTGAACCTACTTCGGTGCAGCCAAATATCTCCATTACCCGTGTGTTCATCCTTTTTTCCACTTCTTTTGCCAACTCCCATCCCAAAGGAGCTGTCGCTGAAATAATATATTCAATATGCTCCCATTTCATATTCTCATCGTTAATACAAGCACGTAGATGAACAGGAGTTGTTACTAAAATAACTGGTTTCGGAGCCGCTTCTAGAACTCTTCTGATATCTTCAGGATAAAAGGGTTTGCCCGCATAAACCGGGCAACCACTCTGTAGTGTATATAATATTGAAGTTTCTAAACCATACATGTGTTGGGGAGGGACAGTTGCAACGATATGAACCAGAGATGATTTTTCTAAACCGAATTCATTTGCAGCCATAGCGGCACCTGTGACAAGTGCATGCCAGCTTTTAGCATTAGCTTGTGGTTTGCCCGTGCTACCAGAAGTAAAGGCTATAGCAGCAATAAGGTCTGGATCAATTACCGGGATTTGTAATTCTTTATTCTGCTTGTTTCCCGAATGACTACGATCTATAAAATTTTGAACCTGTATTTGTTCAATATCAATTTTATTTATATTCACATCCGTTAATATATAACAATCTGAATATTCATTGGAAATAGATTTTAGATTTGTCTCAGCACGACTTTGCGGTAATAAATTAGTTTGCCCTTTAACCAGAACAGAAGCAAATGCAACAATAAAGTGGTATCTATCTTCACATAAATTAACTGCATATTGCTTATCCGGCAATGCTTTGGACAAGCGGATAACATCTTCTAAAAACTGTGCATGCGTTATATTACCCTGACTATTCCATGCTATAACAGAATCATCATTATAATGTTTGGTTAAACTGTATTTCATAATAAACTGTAAATCACTTTAAAAGCGTTGCACTTTGTTTTTTTGAACACGGACTAATTGCTTTATAAATCCTATAAACCCAGGATGTTCTATATGATTTAAAATAATACGTCGTATAAAATATTCGATCACAGCAAAAACCATTATTGCTATATAATTCAAAAAATTTGTTACATACGACCATGTTTTAATATCTGTAACAAAAGCAACAATTACAGCTTCTATCGCTATTAAAGTAAGAAAAACAGCCCAAATAAACGTCAGAATTCGTGTATATTTTAATTCTTTCTTTGATACATCATTGTCACGTATTTTTTTTGCAATATTAGTTATAAAAGCATCATTATCTCCGATAAGAGATTTTGCAAATATAACGGCAACCACAAGAGGAATAAGAACAGGTGGCAGATAAAGAACGAGATTAACTTGATAAAATAATAAAATGCAGACACATAAAAATGTTAAGACTAATAGCAGTGACAGCTTTTTAAAGCCTTGTAAAAAATTATGCAATACCATCAGAAGAATAACTATCACAATATAAATACTCGCGATTGTGTATTGTTCAACAATAACAAGCAAGTGCATTAAAAATGGATAACTAACCGTTGCGCACAGCAGCAATAAATCCATATTTATTTTTTTTTGCACAATTTTTACAAATAATTACTAGTATTTAAGATGCATCACTAAAACAGGGTTTAGTCACACTTTGTTTTTTTCAATATGCTGAGTTAATTGGCGAAGTGTAGAAAAAATAGTGGCATTTTCGGGGTCATCTGAACGTAACTGAAAACCATATTTTTGTGAAATAGCCATCGCAATTTCGAGTGCGTCAATGGAATCTAACCCAAGACCTTCACGAAATAATGCCTCCTCAGGCTCGATTTCTGCCGCACTGACATCTTCAAGGTTTAACGCCTCTACAATTAATTCAGCAACTTCTAACTCGCTACTCGTTTGATTACTACCCGACATTCCTATTCCCAAAATTCGTCACTGCATAAACGACCAACAGACATTATCTGTCAGCTTTATGCCGCTATGGCTAAATAAAGCCCAGTATTATACACCAATGTGCACTTATTTTGACATTTCTGGCGTTCTCCATGGCCAAATCAATCAACTATTCAAACAAAATATTCAATAAAAACAAACAGATACAACAATACCGGCTATTCTTAAATCAAATCCCAGTTACCAACAGTTTTACGTTAAAATATATAGGTTACTCTAATTAAATACGATTTCATCTCATTAACTCTATATATAGTTGCGATTATGTCTGTCAGTCACTTAACATCAGTTTCCAACCCACTAACTTCAACAACAGCACCTTTCCGTGTTTTTTATTCATCCCCAGAGCAAGTTAAAACACTTGACCAAAATAAAATTATTACCACTATCGATTTCGGCTTCAACCAGCCCCAGGGTCCAGGTGCATTAAACCTTGCTTTGCCTTTACTTAATGACGAAAAAATATCTGAAGTATGGCTTGCTCGTGATAACCTTGTTTCAGGTAAAAATGGTGATATCGAATTCAGAAAAAACAATGAAATCGTCTTTGGAAAACTGGAGCTTCAGGAATCTGACTTTGCATCACTCGAAGATTGTAGTGAACATGCCTATACTTCAATACTGGAATTTATCCAGCAAAAAGAGTTTCCACATTTAATTCGTCTGTGGAACTATTTTCCTGAAATTAACCAAATTGTAGATGATCGCGAGCGCTACCAGTCATTTTGTATTGGTCGCTATAAAGCCTTCAACAAGTTAACTGAATTTGAACGTAGCCTTCCAGCCGCAACAGCTGTTGGCTCTCATGGTGGTGGACTTGTCATTTATTTTATAGCAACCGCGAAAGCAGGCGTGCAGGTGGAAAATCCACGCCAAATAAGCGCCTACCACTACCCAAAAAAGTACAGCCCAAAGAGCCCTTCATTTGCACGAGCCACATTAAAACACTGGCCAACTGTCAGTCAGTTTTTTATCTCAGGTACAGCAAGTATTGTTGGCCATGAAACATTACATGAAGAAAACGTACTGATTCAACTCGAAGAAATTTTAAAAAATATTGATGCACTTGTTGAAACAGTACGAGATACGCACCAACAACCAATACGTGATATTACAGATCTGTCTTTAATGAAAGTTTATATTCGAAATCCTGATCACTATGCCATGATATATGAAGCATTATCACAACGCGTAGGTAAAGATGTTTCTGTTATTTACCTTCAGGGCGACATTTGTCGGGAAAATTTATTACTGGAAATTGAAGCACTCGCTGAACTACAACACTGATTAATTATTCCGTATCCTCTAACCAACCGCCTACAGCTTGAACAGGTGTTGGATTATTTTTACGGCTAATCCACGCTACAAACGCATTTCGTTTACTATTTGTTTTTTTAATTTTTGGCAACGTTAGTTTCCATTGCATAGAGTCTGATAATTGCTTTTTATAACCTAAAACAGCAAAACTGTGCTCCGATTTTCTACCATCATTTTCACCAGCTGTTATCTTCACTGTCATTTGTGTTCCTAATATAGCGATATTCAATTGCAGGACATCATCTACAGGAGGCTTCATTTTAAAAGTTGCCGATACGCTATCACCATCTACGATTACATTTAATTTGCCACTGCTTAAACCTTGCACCTGTGGATACGAATTAAAGAATCCTCGCCGCCATGATGATCCATTAACAACAAAGGCAGGTGTATAAACTGTACGGACGTGTTTTAAGTTAGCATATCGGTATTGACGTGATGCAAATTCAGATTTTGCAAATACATCCTTCCATCCTATGTAGTCCCAATAATCCACATGAAACGCGACAGGAATGTACTTGCTCCATAGCTCATCACTATTAAGAAATTTATTCAGGTATTTTTCAGCAGGAGGGCAACTACTACATCCCTGGGAAGTAAACAGCTCGATAAAAATTGCTTTTTTACCATCACTTGAGAACGTCTTTTGCTTTGCTTGCAAATCAAACGTCAATATAAGAAAAAAAATTAAAAAATATCTTTGAAGGATAAACATAACTTTTAATAATTGATTAAGTTATGTAAATAATAGTCTTAAATCATAACGAAACTATCACAAACGCTATTTCTCTATACTGTTACAGGGTGATTAATTAATCTGAAAGCGTCTTACGACTTCATTAAGCTCTTCGGTTAAACGATTTAAATTTTCACTGGCTGACATCACCTGGTTTGCGCCTTCTGCATTGGTTTCAGATATCTGGTTGATATCAACAATATTGCGATTGATGTCTTCAGCAACACTTGTTTGCTCTTCCGCTGCACTGGCTATATGGGTATTCATCTCGTTAATAGTGCCTACAGATGTAGTAATTGTACGTAAAGACTCACCTGCGAGACCCGCCTGCTCAACGGTGCTACCAGCTCGTTCACGACTTTGCTCCATCGTGCTAACTGCATTCTTAATACCAGACTGCAATTTTTCAATCATTCCCTGAATCTCATTAGTGGACTCCTGTGTCCGGCTTGCAAGTGTTCTCACTTCATCAGCAACAACTGCAAAACCACGTCCTTGCTCGCCTGCTCTTGCAGCTTCTATCGCTGCATTTAATGCCAGTAAGTTTGTTTGTTCTGCAACACCTCTTATAACATCTAGTATTGTTCCAATGGCATCACTGTCTTCGCGCACTTCATTAATAACCGTGTTAGCGTTTTCAACTTCATTAACAAGCTGTTCAATTGAACTTATCGTATTATTAACTACGCCTTGACCGCTATTTACTTCACTGTCTGCATGACTTGCTGCTTCTGCAGCACTACTTGCATTATTTGCAACTTCACTCACAGTTGCAGTCATTTCATTCATAGCAGTTGCAACCTGCTCAATACTTGATTGTTGCTCATGCAAACTATTTTGAGTAGATTGTGTAATTGATACCATTTCATTTGAAGATGTCTCTAGTCGCCCTGAAATAATATTAATTAACTCAATAATTTCTCGTAATTGGATTGTAGTTTGTTGCATCGCACTTTGTAACTGACCAATTTCATCAGATGATTTAACATCAATATCATTAGTTAAATCGCCTGCGGCAATTTTGTTAAGGTTGATTACAACATCTCCAAGTGGTTGCAACATAGACTTCATTGAAAAATAGAGGCCAACTAAAGCCAGCGCTATAATCATTGCAGCAATACCATAAGCAATCATATTTGTATTTTGCAAGCCGGTATATTGCTCTGTATAGTTTTTAACGCTTACTAAGTGCGCTAACGCTTTTCCTTTATTGTTTAAGATAGGTAATGTTGAAACAGCAGCAATCGATTCATCCATAGCAACTTTTTGTAAACTACTCTTACCTAATGACGGTAATTCGAAGTCTACAGTCTTAAGATAATTTTCTTTGGTACTATATTCACTGCTACCATCATGGCTAACAATAAATAATTCAGACGAGTCGTTTACTTTAAAGTCTTCAATTGCATCCTGTAAATCTCTTGCAAAAATACCCACACCAACTGCCTTACCACGTTTAGTTAATGGAAAAGCTACAACAACCATTAAACGTCCATCATCATCCCGCTCAACGCCCTGAACAATCTTGCCGCCATCAAGTGCCTGCTGAACAAGATTTTTCTCCGTTCTACCGGTAAAAGAATTTGGCGCAGAAAACAGTACATTCCCATTTAAGTCAGCCAACTGCATACGTGAAATAATTTCTGATGCGGATAGTAAGTTAAAAGTTGTAGTTGCACCTTCTTTAAGTGCTGCACTATCCTTGTCAACAAGTGCGTTACGCGTTGCACGATCTCTGGCTAATGTCGATGTACCGGGAATCATTTTGTCAGCCTGGCTATTAACAATCTTTTTCCATAATACAGACTTTCCAGAGATCGTTGCATCAGCAAACATGCCTTCAACATGATTTTGAGACATGATGCTGGTGACAATCAATGTAAATGAAACCATTAAGGTTACAATACTTGCACCGATTGTCACTTTTGCGCGTAAACTTAAATTCATCTTGACTTACCTATATAACTTTTAACTTAAATTTATTCGACCGGATAGCCTGCTTTTTTCCATGCTGGAAAGCCATCACGGAAATAATAAACTTTGCTATAACCCCAACCAACAGCTTTAACGCTAGCCTTTGAACTTCGTAAACAGCTTTCACCATTACAGTAAATCACCACAGGGTCACTTTTCTTAATTTCTTTGCCCATACTGGCTTCATTCAATTTTTTCTTTAACTCGATATGAATTGCATCTGGAATTCGTCCTGCCCCCCAGTCTTTATCTGAACGCACATCAAGGAAAATTGTACCTTTATCAAACAGGGCCTTAGCCTCGGCTGCCGATACCGTCTTTGCTCCATCGACTGTTTTTGGTGAAATCTTACCTGCTTGTGCTGAAGTAATAATAACGAAGCTAACTAAGACTGCTAATAATTTCGAAAAACTTTTGTTCATATTCAGTATCTCCTTTAGACAAAATCGATAATTTGGTATACCAAAAAGCATATTTTGGGCGTCTAGTAACGCTATTTGGCGCTTTTTGTATTAAATCTGAATATATTATCGGTAAACATTAGTAAAACTTAATGAAAATGAAGAAAATATTTAGAGAAATTTTCGAGCAAATAGGGGGGAGTGATTTAGATCACTTTATCAAACATATATTATTGAGCGCGCATTAATGGAAGTTCCACTTCATCACGCTTTGCTTTACCAAGTGTTTGCTCGATAAGAGTCAGTGCAAAATCCATTGCCGTACCGGGACCACGCGAAGTAATAATGTTGCCATCAACTACCACGCTACTTTCCAGGTACTGTATGTTTTCATCCTCGTTATTCTCAAGGGCACCTGGATAACTGGTAGCTGAGCGACCATTTAAAATGCCCGCAGATGCCAACGCTTTAGGTGCCGCGCATATCGCAGCAACTGTTTTATTTGAGGCAGCCATTTGTTTCAATTTACTTTGGACACGTTGATCATTCTGTAAATGATCCGCTCCCGGTAAACCACCAGGCAAAACAATCAGGTCAAAATCATCATCCATGACCTTATCGATAGTTGTATCAGGTATGAGCACCATGCCCCGACTGGCCTTTACTGGCTGACTGTCCAGGCCAACGGTTACCACCTTCATGCCGGCTCGGGTTAATAAGTCGGTAATGGTAACTGCCTCAAGCTCTTCACAACCTTGTGCTAAAGGTACAAGAACTTTTAATTGTTCTTTATCTGACTGCGCTGTATTTTCCATTGCGTTAGTCTCTTTTGCTGTTTGCGCTGAGCACGAATATCGTTGCGTATAGTAAACATCTGAGACATGTAAATAAATTCAAAACCTTCTGCCTGTGCCTCAGGTAGCCATTTTTCCAGTACCTTCATTGTCTCAGGGAAAGGATGTGCAATCACAACTGCGCTCCCATTTCTTCTGGCCACATCCAGTGCAAGAGCCAGCTGGTGGTTCATTGATTTTTCATTTAAGTCATGGTCAACAAAAATATCGCGTGTCTCACTGCGAATACCAAACTGACGAGCTGTTTTAAGTGCCATGCTTTTTTCTGACGTTCGGCTATCAACAAAGTATATTTGTTTTTCTACAAGTTTTTCCATTAACCATATCATTGGCTCTAATCGTTGTGTTAACAAACTACCCATATGATTGTTAACCCCTTTTATATAGGGTATTGCTGAAAGATTATGTTGCAACTCAAGGTCAAAAACAGGTTTTGACATTGCCACAGTCAATCCACCTGGCCCAAGCGCTTTACCATTTTTTGCCTCCATAGGTAAATGCAACATAATTTCCTTTTGATTTTTGTTCGCCAGGTTTGCCAGCTTTCGGGCATGCGGCGCATATGGCAGAAAAGAATAAGTAATATTGGCAGGTAAATTAATCGCTCGCTTACCAGACTGATAACGGTAACCCATATCATCGATAATCAAACCGATATAAAATTTCTTAGCTAATGATTTTGGTGCTGTTTCTATTGATGTTACTGGAGAAGTCTTTAGAGATGCCTGTATACTTTTTGCATCTGATGCAATCGCTGACTGCATCAAGCATAGACTGAACACTATATATACAGCAGTAAAACGCATCTAAATCCCCAATTATAAAATACGATTCAGTAAAGACTTAGCGCCTGAAATCTACAAATCTTTAATTCTATTCAAAAGCATGTTTTCGAGGCTCTTAGCAGTTATAGTACAAGGCAGAATAATAATTTAAAAGCGGAGGTTACATACAGTAACTGAGCATTTTAAATTATTATGATAACGCCGTAATCTAACTGCTAAGAGCCTCGAAAATTATTTTTTAGCGCTGAGTAAATGCAACCCTTTTAAGAGGTTTAACGCCTCATACAGTGGATAATCCCGACTCGCTAATGGTTTTTCTTTCTTATCATCTTTATTGTCATTCTTTTTACCATTAGATTCTGATTTTTGCTTTTTACCATTACCCAGATGCCCTTTTAAATCAGCTTCTTTTACAAACTGATTACCACTATCTTTTAGTGCAACCTGTACATTGCTCAGTTTAATATCTGGTGTAATACCTTCTGCCTGAATCGTACGATCATTAGGTGTGTAATAACGCGCTGTTGTCATTTTAAGTGCTGTATTGTTACCCAGTTTTACGATTGACTGAACAGAACCTTTACCAAAAGTCTGGTTACCCATGATGACGGCACGTTTGTGATCCTGTAATGCACCGGCAACAATCTCCGATGCCGACGCTGAACCACCATTCACTAGTACAACAATTGGCGCACCTTTAATACGATCTATAGGTGTTGCCTGGAAGCTGTGCTGACTATCAAGATGACGACCACGTACTGAAACGATAACACCTTCTGTTAAGAAAGCATCAGATACTGCAACTGCTGCATCGAGTAAGCCACCCGGATTATTTCTTAAGTCTAACACCAGCCCCTTAAATCCATCTTTGCTGGCTTTCTTTTTAAGGTCATCAATCGCTTTATTCAGATCTTCACCAGTACGTTGCTGGAACTGAGTGATACGAATATAACCATAACCTGGTTCCAGTACACGGTGTTTAATGCTCTTAACCCGAATCTTGTCCCTGACAATTTTTACTTTAAACGGTTTATCGACACCTTCACGCGATACAAGTAATTCAATCGGCTCACCCGGCTTACCACGCATCAATTTAACAGCTTCATCCAGCACCATACCTTTAACTGGTTTTTCATCGAGACGAATAATCAGATCACCTGCCTTAATTCCAGCGCGTTGCGCCGGGGTGTCATCAATTGGCGAAATTACTTTTACAAAGCCATTTTCCATACCAACAACGATGCCCAGTCCACCAAACTCACCCTTGGTACCGACGGTTAACTCTTTAAATTCTTCAATATCAAGAAAAGTGGAATGAGGGTCCAGGCCACTCAACATGCCACGAATTGCATTGGTGAGTAGAGTTTTGTCTTCGATTTTTTCGACATAATTTTCTTTGATTTTGCCGAAAACCTCGCTGAGTGTTCGAATATCCTCCAACGGAATCCCATCGTATGCCTGGCTGGCATTTTTATCCGCAAACACACTTTGGCCGAGTGCTAAAACAACACCCAAAAATAAACCAAACATTAAAATCAATAAGTTACGTGCATTTACTGGCATAATTCAATCTCTTGTCATTTATCAGGCTTTTCGCCTAAGCCTCTATTTTTAAACGATCTATACTAATAGTATCTTTAACCTATTAGATACTACCTTAAATCCTGTTACTGTCCACTATTTAATGAATAATGTGTGCAGGAAGTGCATGTTTCAACTTCTGCGTACCTTACGACACCATATTTTTGGATTAGTTGGTGTGCCGTTATAACGGATTTCAAAATACAACCCTGACCTGGCCTGCCCACCGGTATTACCAACCTGCGCAATAATTTCGCCAGCCTCTACCCAGTCACCGGTCTCTTTTCTGATACTTTCATTGTGACCGTATAAACTCATATATCCATCACCATGATCGATAATTACAAGCAAGCCGTAACCACGTAACCAGTCTGCATAGGCAACCCGACCATGAGAAATGGCTCGTACATTATTACCCTGCCTTGCGTTTATCATCACACCATTCCATTTAACTCTTGCGGTATTTCTTGGCTTACCGAATAGTGCTTTTACCTTTCCAAGTGCCGGCCAATAAAGTTTACCCTTTAACTTTGCAAAGGGTTGGCGCTTGCCAGCTTCAACCAGGATTTCCGGCATGCTTTCAGTTATCACATTCAAAACTCGTTTTAACTGTTTTTCATTTGCCAGCATTTGCTGTAATGCACTGTCTTTACTCTGTATATCTTTTGATAAACGCGCAATCACAATGGCACGTTCTTTATAACCTGCCTCGAGTTTTTTCTTTTCCGCAACCTGTTGCTGTTTCAAAGTATGTAGCGTTCGTTTTTCCTGACGAATCCGCTTTTTGACCTGCGCCAGACTGGCAAGAGTTTTAGTTGAAATATCAATCCGTTCTGAACGCGCCTGATTAAAATATTCATAGTAAGTGAGTACGCGACCAATGGCAGTTGGGTTTTCCTGGTTAAGCAGTAACTTCAAATACTCCTGCTTACCTATCGTATAGGCTGTCCGTACCTGTTGGCCAAGCAAATCTCGCTGTAAATTAAGATCTTTTTTGAGCTCTTTTCTTTGTTTGTGTAACTTACGTAATCGTTTGTTTTGATTTCTTAACTTGCGTTTTAGTTGATTTAAATTATTAACACGCTTACTAATACGTATCTCCGTTGCACGTAACTCCTTACGCACTTTATCGTGCAATGTACGGACTTCATCCAGTTCATCACGTATTTTTTTTATTTTTATTTTTAGTTGTTGCAGCTCTTGCTGGCGTTGCTCCTGATCGTCGTCGTCATACGAATCAGCCCATGCGATGGAAACACATGAAAAACAAATAAGCGTAAAGATGAAATTACGGATTAACATTTTTATAATTTTTTAATCATCATTTTATGTGGAATCCCTGCATCCATAAACTCGTTTCCTTCACAGACAAAGCCTTGCTTTTCATAAAAATGAATTGCCGAAACCTGTGCATATAAAAAAACTTTTTTTAATTCTAATTTCCTTGCATCATCAAGCAATCTTAACAAAATTTCTGAACCAATACCTTGTTGACGGTATTGTTTTAACACAGCCATTCTGCCAATGTGTCCATCTTTTTTTATTCTTGCGGTTGCTACAGGCTGCGTATCATTTAGCACCAATATATGTTGAGCTGTTCTGTCAAACTCATCCCACTCCAGTTCCTCTGGTACATTTTGCTCCTGAATAAATACTTCACGTCTTACAAAACTCAGCTGCTCTCGATACTGTTGCCAGTCACAGTGGATAAACCTTAAATCCGACAAAATTTATTCTTCATTATCTGGTATTAGCTGGCCACTATTATATAAATTTACGATTAATTGCTGCTCCTGTTGATTGAAATTATTCTGCTGCAAATCTAATTTACGATTCTGACATAGTGCTTTCGCAAAGGTTTTAGCTACGTTAAAAGTTTCACCATTAATAAATAATAAACTGTCATTATCCTGCTGGAAAAAAGCAAAGCGACTGGCAGGATTACGATATAAGACCAGATGATTTTGTTTTAAATTTTTAAAATCTGTAAAGCTCTTTTCGTTTTCCAGAACAAAGTCTGTTTTTGTGTCACTTACAAACTGACCAAACCATTTAGCTAAAGCAGGATGTTCAGGATTGAAATATTCTTTAAATATCGAACTAATATTTTTAATTGCTTCAGTCGTTATTTCATTTGGTGATTCCTGAATGGATATATCTTTATCCTTATAGGTTTTTTCTGGCCGCAAATCATGACTAATAAAATCGATAAAACTGGTTAGCATTTCTGAATGTGTTGGGGCGCGAAAGCCAATGGAAAAACTTAAACATTCATCTTCTGCCACACCATAGTGCGTGACTCCCGGTGGAATATAAATAATGTCCCCCGGTGCAAGTAACCATTCCTGTTCAGCCTTAAAATCTTTTTGAATTCTTAAGGGTGTGCCCGGAACCTGATTGTCATCTGAAACCGGTTGGCTACTAAGCTGCCATCGACGGTGGCCTTGTGCCTGTAGTATAAAAACATCGTACTGATCAAGGTGCGGCCCAACACTGCCCCCAACAGGCGCATAACTAATCATTAAATCATCAATCCGCCACTCTGGAATAAACCGAAAAGCATCAACAATCCACGAAAGTTGCGGCAGGTGTTTTTCAACATCATTTACTAGCAATGTCCAGTGTGTTTCCGGCAAAGATGCAAATACATCTTCATCCATTGGACCATTAATTAACTGCCATGGATAGTCGCCCCCTTTTTCTATTACAATCCTTGAGTCGACATCCTCTTCACAGGCAAGCCCTGCAAGTTCTTCTGCTGTAATTGGTGAAGTGAAATTTTGAAACCCTCGTTGAATAACAAGAGGCTTTTTTTGCCAATAATTACTAAGAAATTCGGCAGGTCTTATGTTACCAAGAACAGTATCTGTTTTATCAGCCATCATTTGCTAAGTTATAGATTGCTGCTCACCTTGTAAATTTAAATTGACAACAACCTTACTATATTAAGCTGTCTTGTCCTTCTGCTACTTTAGGTTTAACCAGACTTCTACCCAACATTTCTGTCGGCTGCTCAATACCCATTAAATATAACATCGTTGGTGCAATATCCGACAAGGCACCCGTGCTTTCCAGTTCTGCTTCACGCCCTACATATAAAAGAGGAACTGGATTAGTTGTGTGTGCGGTGTGCGACTGCCCAGTTTCGACATCCAGCATTTTTTCTGCATTACCGTGATCAGCTGTTATTAAAATTTCACCACCCACTTCTTTTACGACTTCAATCACTTCGCCAATACAACGATCGACTGTTTCGATCGCCTTAACTGTCGCATCAAAGTTACCGGTATGCCCAACCATATCCGGGTTGGCATAATTACAAATGATAACATCGTATTTATCACTCTTAATCGCCTCAACCAGTTTTTTTGTTAACTCGGGTGCATTCATTTGCGGCTGCATGTCATAGGTTTTTACATCAGGAGATGGCACCAGAATCCTGTCTTCAAATTCAAACGGCTCTTCACGACCGCCATTAAAAAAGAAAGTAACATGCGCATACTTTTCTGTTTCTGCTATGCGTAACTGTCTCATACCAAGTTTGGAAATATATTCGCCAAATACATTTTTAAGCCGCTCAGGCGGGTAAGCAACAGGTACATCGTATTCTGAGTTGTATTCCGTCAAACAAACAAATGAGCCTAACTTAGCACTATTGCCACGATCAAATGCATCAAAGTCAGGCTCAATAAATGGACGCGTAATCTGGCGTGCACGATCTGAACGGAAGTTCATAAACACAACCACATCACCGGTCTGAATTTGCACCGGCAGTACCCCTTTAGGATGAATAGCCGTTGCTTTTACAAACTCATCTGTTTCATCTCTATCGTAAGCCATTTGCAAAGCTTCACGTGCAGACTCTGCACTGAACTCGGCTGTACCGTGAGAAATTAAATCGTAAGCTTTTTTAATACGCGGCCAGCGATGGTCACGATCCATCGCATAAAAACGCCCAATAACAGATGCAAACTGTCCACCGCCAATTTCATCAAGCTTGTCCTGCATCACATCGATAGACTCAAAAGCACTTTTTGGTGGCGTATCACGTCCATCTAAAAAAGCATGTAAATAAACATTCTGTATGCCCTGTTTAACAGCAAGTTCCATCATGGCATGTAGGTGCTCTTCATGACTGTGCACACCACCGGGAGAAAGTAACCCCATGACATGAACGGCCTTTCCACTCGATTTTGCAACTTCAACGGCATCAACCAGCGTCTGGTTACTAAAAAATGAGCCCGTTTTTATCGAGCGACTCACACGCGTGTACTCCTGGTACACCACCCGACCTGCCCCCAAATTTAAGTGCCCAACCTCAGAATTTCCCATTTGGTCTGCTGGTAAACCCACTTCTGCGCCAGAACCTCGAAGGGTAGTATGTGGGTGCTCAGCACAGAATCGCTCTAAATTTGGCTTGTTTGCTGCTGCTATGGCATTGTGCTCTACGATATCGGACAAACCGAAACCATCCATAATAACAAGAACCATTGGCTTTAAATTCAATGACATAGGGTCGCTTACACTAATAATGAAAATTAAAAAAAGTAATTAACAGCCCTGCTATATAAGGGCATTAACCTGCAATATCAACATATGCTACCTGGCAATCAGAGTTAATTTTGCAAGCTATATATCCGTTCCTGCCTGAAAAAAAACCTCAAAATAAGTAAATAAAGGCTTCTCAAACGGTACATAATTGTATAATGTTTTAGTAATAAAGGGCAGCCAGCATATTGAATTTTTTAACACTTCTTTTGCTGGCTCCAATCAATAATAAAATTTTCCTAAATCATATTATAAGTTTGGTCGGGGCAGTAATGAGCGAAACAGAACTAGATACCTTAATCACACGTGATGATGATATTGATCGCGCATCACGCTCTTTAAAAGCAATGTCACATCCACTTCGTCTTAAAATTCTTTGTACTTTGGGGGACAGAGAAATAAGCGTACAGGACATTGTTGAACACGTCGGCACTTCACAAAGCAATATTTCTCAGCACCTTGCTATTTTACGTGACAAAGGCATTCTCGATTCTCGAAAAGATGCTAATCGCGTTTACTATCGTGTTGATGACACCCGTACATTAAAGCTAATTGGCTTAATGCGTGAAGTTTTTTGTAGCGCCGAATAGCATACACAGCATATTGCGTCACAGCTTATAATTCCTGATCAGACAATTTTCGCAATCCTGTTCTTTTCTATCAATGTATCATTTATAATGATGCCATCATTAACTGCTGTATCAATTTTCCATGGGTATCAGCTCAAAACTTTGAAAATCCAGAAAAAACTCAACTTAGTGATTTCAATATGAATGAATATATAGAATTTACCAATAATCATCCGCTGTTAGTCGGCAGCTTTTTTGCCATATTAACCTTACTCATATTTAACCTGTTCGGCAGCCGTATGCGTGGCTACAATGTTGCCTCTCCTGCCGATGCAACCACATTAATCAATCGCAACGATGCAACAGTATTAGATGTGCGCACTGACAAAGAATTTAATGAAGGCCATATTGTTAACTCCATTCATATTCCTCAGGCAAACGTTACTGAACGTATTGCTGAACTTGAAAAACTGAAACACAAACCCATTATTGTTAGCTGCAGGACCGGACAACGCTCTGGCCAGGTATGCGGTGCATTGAAAAAACAGGGTTTTGACCATATCTATAACTTAGCGGGTGGCGTGATGGCCTGGCAAAATGCAAATCTTCCACTAATTAAAAACTAAGTTATCACTATTGTTTAATTTAATCGTAAAAATATTATGTCTAAAAATGTAGAAATTTACTGTAGTCATTTCTGTGGCTACTGCCACCGTGCAAAAATGTTACTCGAAAACAAAGATGTCAGCTTTAATGAGATCTCTGTAGATAATGATTCTGATAAACGCCAGGAAATGGTGAAGCGTAGTGGTGGTGTTACCAGCGTACCGCAAATTTTTATTGAAGGTGAGCATATCGGTGGCTGTGACGATCTCTATGCACTGGAATCACAGGGACTGCTCGATCAAAAACTGGGCTTAGCCTCTTAGCTATGTCTACTCTGCATATTGTTTGTCCACACTGTAATAGCACCAACCGCGTACCAGCAGAAAAATTAACCGCGACACCTCAGTGCGGTAAGTGTCATCAGGCTTTATTTACCGGTTCACCGGTAGAGTTAACTGCAAACAACTTTAATCAACACATTAGTAGATCCGACATTCCTGTGGTTGTCGATTTCTGGGCACCATGGTGTGGCCCATGTAAAATGATGGCACCCGTTTTCCAACAGGCAGCATCCCGACTTGAACCAAAATATCGGCTCGCAAAAGTTGATACTGAAGCGCAACAACAACTTGCTCACCAATTCCAGATACGTAGCATTCCCACACTTGCCATCTTCAATAAAGGCAAAGAAATCAAGCGCCAGCCTGGTGCAATGGATTTAAATAATTTAGTCAACTGGGTTCAACAATAAATTTGCCATCAAAACACTATAGAATAAGGCATTTACAACTAAAAACTGTTACCATGGCAGCCAAATTTATTATTCACTTTATCTAAAATATTAAACAGGTTATTCAATAATGGCAGAAGAAAATCAACAGACAGAAAACCAGAATCTTGCTATCCAGAAAATTTATACGAAAGATATGTCTTTTGAATCACCTAACAGCCCATTTGGCTTTCAGGATGAATGGAAGCCTGAAGTAAATGTTGATCTTAATACCGATGGGCAAAATCTTGAAAATAATAATTACGAAGTTGTACTAAAAATTACCGTCACTGCAAAAAATAATAATAAAACCGCTTTTCTGGCTGAAGTACATCAAGCAGGTGTGTTTCAACTTACAGGTTTCGATGAAGAGCAACGCGGCTTTATCTTAGGCAGCTTTTGTCCTGGAACACTTTTTCCTTATGCACGCGAAGTTATTTCCAGCATGGTTACTGATGGCGGCTACCCACCTGTTATTCTTGCCCCGGTTAATTTTGAAGCACTTTATCAGCAACGTCTTCAGGAAAAAGAATCATCTGATTCAGATACACCCGCAACACACTAATTGAATCCAGCATACCTTATGGACGGCAAGCCATTGAATAATAACCATTATGCTGTCCTTGGTTCCGGTTCATGGGGTACTGCCTTAGCAATTTTACTTGCTAACAATAACCACGATACAACG
>Ga0316207_10002368_pt1 | contig 19587 bp, 23 predicted proteins | sample 6weekpyrite_MG_FD_204943 | JGI IMG/M metagenome (GOLD analysis project Ga0316207, IMG submission 204943) | Microbial mat bacterial communities from mineral coupon in-situ incubated in ocean water Damariscotta River, Maine, United States -... | ecosystem: Environmental > Aquatic > Marine >...
CAGAACGAGGGTTGTTAGAAAGACGTCTGTGAATAAAATTCGAAGTAGATTTCTCCATATATTGATTGATCTGGTTTATTTATTTTTATAAATACAAAATTTTATTGAGGTTGAGTGAGTCCTGCATAATATGAATTCATATGTGAGACACCTCCCGGGAAACATGATGGTTGCTGCTGTGATTGTGATTTTACCGACTTTTGTTGCATGGGTGTGATACCCGAAATAGTGGTAAGATTGTTAGTTCTCGGGTTGGTATAATACGCATTCAATTGGGAAACTTTATCCTCGAAAACACAATTCGCGGATGCATCCTTTTGCAAGAGCCACTTGGAGGGAAAATTACCCCAACATTGATTTTGATGTCTCCCAAAGACTTCGATTGCTTTGGAACAAGGACCGAGGCCAAAGGCGATAACATCGTCGTTGGATTGGTAGGCAGTTTCAACGGCTTGAAGCCTGGAATATTCGATAGGAATGTAAGGAGCCCCCATTTTTTGATTTGTTTGCTTTTTGTAAAGATTTTATTTTTATATAAAGGAAAAAAGTTACGTTCTTCTGAGCAAAGATCTACACTTTTTTTCTTTTTCTGACATTCGTCCGCTAAAACAAAAGAATTCAGTAAAAGTATAAAAAATCAGTCACATCTATTATTTTATTTTCTCAATTTAAATATGTCTTCCTCCGCAAAAAAATCTGATTCCACCATGTACTCTGATAAACAAAAACCACCATATGATATATCTGGTGAAGAAAAAACTGGTTCAAAAGACGTCGATAAAGAAGATCCAGTTGGTGGAAGTAGTGATAAATTCTTTTCCGATTATAATGATAACGAAGATGGAATTCCTGATATTATTTTTAATCAACCACATAGACAATCTCACCAGCAACATAATCATCCGGGACATAATCCTCAGGGACATAATCATCCGGGACATAATCCTCAGGGACATAATCATCCGGGACATAATCCTCAGGGACATAATCATCCAGGACATAATCCTCAGGGACATAATCATCCAGGACACAATCATCCGGGACATAATCCTCAGGCACACAATCATCCGGGACATATACCAAAAGTCATCGTGGAGGAATCTTCTCCATCGAAAGGAGCAACCATGGGAGGGATCATCGGAATCATAGGGGTTTGTGTTCTTTTGATTTTTGGAGTGATGTTTTGTTACAGGTATTTCTCGGAATCGGAAGTGATCAGTTCTCCGAAGTCATCTGATATCGTAAAAATAGATTCGTTAAATATCTCTCCTAAACTTTCTTTGTCAAGGAGCCAAACACCCTTCACGTCATTGTCCAAAATTGCGAGTGTCTAATAATTCGAATGGCTATCTGGTAAAAAGCGTGTATTAAAAAAAAATAATAAAAATTTATCATGATAATATTGTCTTGAGTTCTGCTATAAGTCTATAACGGATTTTTTGGCGATATAAATAGTATACCTTGGAAAAATGTGCGATTTTGAAATTAACATAGATTTAGGAACGAGTGGATGTGGGAGGAAAAAATCCCTTTCAGTATTTCAAGGATGTTGTGATCGATGTGGATTAGGACAAAAAGTTATCATATCCACAAATAGTTCGGATGGGGAATATGAATCTATTGACGTATGTACAGATTGTATAAAAGATTTGAAACATGATTTTATTTCGAGACAAAAAGAAGATAAAGATGTTTGGTTGTGATATTTATTTGCCGAGTTTATTCGAAATTCCGAGCGTTTGAAAAATCAAATAAAAAAAAAACAAATATTTATAAAGATTTATATATCCTTTTCATAAAATATTAAAGTGAAAAAATAAAAAATGAGCAGCAGTAATAATTTATCACGAGAGAGAACTCCGTTTCTCTTGAACATCGATTTTCAATTGTATTTTTGGAAGTATCATCTCGAAAATACCGATTTATTTGATAATGAAATAATGATCGCTTGCATGATGGGAAACGTGAAATTGGTGCAAATATTGTTGCAATCCGGAAAATATTGCCCAACAGAACTCATACGTCAGAAACCAGTTAATATTTTAATGATTTGTGGTAGTTTATTGGATCCAGACATTGCATGTGAAATGGCACATATCTTCATGAATGCCGAAAAAATTCAATGTGATGCACGTTGCGAAGAAGAACAAGAATTTTCAGAAGAAATTGTTCAAGAAATGTGGGAACAATTGGAAAACGAAAAAGAAAATAAGAAAATTGATTTGGTTCAATTTATTCGAGATAAGAAAACAAAAATAAAAAATGATTAGAAAATGGCAGTCAATATAATATGTCCTATGGTCGAATTTATTTTATATTGTAAGGTCAGGCTCTTTCGCAAATGCATTGATCAAACATCTTATTATTTTATGTGCTGCACGTAATGTTTTTTTTTTTTTTCAAAGAATCATAGACAACACTCTCGCTGAACTTCGAACATCACCTTTATTTTTATCAATGTCATGTCATGGAATCTTTCCTGGGATATGATTTATTGGAAACATTATTTTCATTCGGTTCTGTGGGAACAGACAATACGTTGGTGCCATACAAAATACCGACAATTACGAGAGCCAATATGGAAAGGACCAATAGAAAAAGAAGTGCATTCTGGATATGAATCACTGCGTAATTCATTTTTTTCCGGTGTTGGTCGCTGTATTTCCCCAAGGATTTTTGGTTATTAATGATGAATCCTTTTTTGCTTTTACTCACAGGAGGCATTTCTTTTTATTTTATTTTATTTTTTTCTCTTTTACTATAAACAAAAGTAAATAATGAGTTCGTCATCATGGGCGGATATTTATCTGGAAAGTCAAAATATACGGAATGTTCCAGAAATTCTTTTTTCTTTCGAAACTGCCATCCAGAATGACTACCTTCCTGAAATAACATCTTCTCGTCTCAAAAACAAACAAAAAGAAATGAGGTCATTCATGAGCAAAGAGAAAATACGAAATTCCAAAGATTTCGTGAAATGGATAGCGGATATATTCGATCCTAATAATGAGTTACATGTCGTCATGACTCAAGAATTGATTACTTATTTTTATTTGAAAAATAAACTTTGAATATAAAAAGAATAAATTTTTTTGTTTATTTTAATGGGAGTTTGTTATTATCAAAAAAAAAGAAGATGTCCAAAAATGCTGCCGAAATCATGGTCACTCATCGATTTGAATGTGTTAAAAGTACGGTAATCAGGATGATGTCGGACAGGGGATATAATTATCATGAAGAAACTAAGTTTAAAAATCAAAAAAATTTGACCATCATTGCAAAGAGATCTGAATCTTCTGAAGAAAAAGATAAGATATATATATTTTTCTCTCTCGGAGCAAAGATTGGTGTAGAAGAATTCAAGAAATTCGAAAACCTCTTGGAAGAAGAAAACATTCGTCACATGATTATACTCACGAATGAAGGACTCACACCGCAATCTTCCTCAAAATTGCAACATTTGAAAGAAATTAAAAAACAAAACGGGATCACTTTTAATGTAGAAATATTGACCTATAACAAGTTTATCAGAAACCCCACCTTTCACGAAATGAACAAAAAAAAAAGGAGAAAACTTTCGGATGAAGAAAAAAGAAATTTATTGGAAAAGTATCATTTGAATAATTTGCAAATTCCGATTATTTTTACAACAGACATTATTTGTCAATATTATGGATATCCCATAGGTTCTGTAATTGAAACTGAAAAATCGTACGGATCCATAGGACCCGGGAAAACTTACAGAATCGTCACAGAAAATCCAAATAAATAATATTACTCTTTAATTACTTCCTAATCCTCCTCTTTTTCTTCTTTTTTTTCTTCTTCTTCTTCTTCTTCTTCTTCTTCTTCAAGTTCAGATTTCGTCTTGTATATCTTCTTGTCATCGTCATGTTCTGCTACCCACACGATGTGATAATATCGTTGGCCGGTCAAGCGGGTCGTGCTGTATTTTATGGTGATGCCTTCAGATTTCAATATATTTACGACATCATCACAAGGAAGTGCAATGGAACATTCTTTTTTTCCTTCTTTAGCAGCATTGAGGGCTAAAGTCTTCAGCTGAACCGCCGTTTCCATGATTTTTTTTCTCTTTTCCTCTTGGAGGTTGAAAAGGTAATTATCGTATGTATGAATCAATTCTTCGTTCCATGATTTATATGTCACTTTTTTTTCGGGGGATTCGTTGATGATTTTCTCGCTTTTGTTCATGGTTATTAATTTTTGTTTTTTAAATTTTTGTTTTCTTTTCTTTTTATTTTAAAAAGAAAATATAAAAAAACCAATCTAAAAAATTATTGTATGTTTAAAAAAATAACAATATATACATGGAAATCGTTCAATCGGAAATGAAATTATTACCTCACACAAATACCACATATGAAAAATATTTGGTAATCGCATCCATTGTGGAAAATTTGAGCATCAAGGACAAAAGACATATTTTTAAAATTTTCAGAGATTTGCCATCTGAGAAAATCAATACTTCTGCCTTATTTATTAATTATGGGATGACTGTAGGAGAATTTGCTATTTTTTACGTCCTTGGGAATAAAAATTGTTCAAAATCTGCAGTTTCCATTAAATAAAATTCCCAAAAATATCGCAAAGCAGTAAAAAAAATCTTTGAAAGTATATATAAAACCTAAATTTATTCGTTTTTCGGGGTCTTACATGCAAAAATCTAACAAAAAAAAAGAAAAATTTTCAACAACCGGTACATACAATTCTTTGGAGCGATCAGCTTATTTGGACAAATGTATCAAAACGCTTTTGAAAAATTACAATAATAAAAACATGTCTTTTTCGGAATTATCAATTTTTTCTTTTCCTTCTACTTTTTCGGAAAAATCGGATATTATGGAAGAAAAAAAAAATAATAATGTACAATTGGTTGTGAAATCTTCTATTTATTGTGTAAGTCAAAGAAATAGAGAAAATCCGTCATTTTTGAGATATAAATGTGATTTTTGTAATGCAAAATATAGTTTATTGAATCATTGGATGATTTTTTATGATTCTCCGAATTGTGTTCTTCCGATTTGTTTTGATTGTTCGGTGGTTTTGAATAAAAATACAAGGAATGAAATAAAAAAATAAGAAATATAAATAAATACAATCATGGAAAATAACGAAACTCCTCCTGTATCTTTTTCTTCTTTTGTGAATATTTCAAGATCGCGAGATGGGATTACAGACAGAATTTCGAAAAGTGACAAAATTTCGGAAAATGATATGAGATTTCAAAATTTCAAAAAACCGATTCTTCCCGATAATAAAGAATCTTTTTGGGAATTTCGTGGAACAATGTGGTCTATTTTAAATACATCTTTTGGAACGGCGCTAATTTTTGTTTTGCTGACCTTTTTTTTCCTTGTCGTTGCACGACCTCCCATAATATTGACAAAAACAGAAGAACCGATCGATGGGTCCGGTATCGGGATCACGGAAGATAAAATTAATTGGATTTCTCTTTTTTCTTGGTCATTGGTCGTTGGGATTTCGGTATTATTGATCAACCCAATTTTGAAAATAACCAAACCTCCGTGTTCCGTTTCTTGACGAAGTGAAAAGAAAATTACAAAATACGTTCAATTTCTTTCTCAAAATGAAATATAAAAAAAATTTAAAAAATATCAAAGTCAATAAAAAATGAGAGAAATTAGATAAAAGACTCTAATAGAATAATCACACGAAAAAAAAAGAATGGCAAGCGGGGAAGAATCAGTGTTCACACCAAGTTCCGCTCACATCAATGGTATTTTTCAGTATGAGTTGACAAATGCATTTTTGAATTTATTGGATGAAAGAGGAAGTGATTTCTTGTATAATTTAATTGAAAGAGCAAATTCTTACACCAATCATATGAGAGACATTTACCTGAATGGCTTGAATTCAATCAAAGATTGGGGGAAGGAAGTGATTAACCAAGAAATTTTGCAAATGAAAAACGATTATCCCAATATCGAAAAAATTTATGCTTCTGTTATTCAAATATATTTGATTGAATTTTTCAAAAACATGACCAATCAAACAACTCAAAATTTGCTAGTTCCATCTCTAGGAACTTTTTTGAAAGAATTTTATGTGAAACTTGCAAACAACGAAGATATTCGATCATTTGCTTTTTTCGGTTTCAACACTATGCAGAAAAAAGAAATATTTGCCTACATCATGAGAAAAACACTTCAAGCTATTTTGACGGAACCCATTTCTTTGCTTTTGAAAGAAGTAGAAACACCTTCTTCTACCTATATGAATGTTTCGACCACTACTTCTTTTAAATCTAAGTCACAGAAACCAGAATCTCATAGACCAGAATCTCATAGACCAGAATCTCATAGACCAGAATCTCATAGACCAGAATCTCATAGACCAGAATCTCATAGACCAGAATCTCATAAACCAGAATCTCAAACCTCGAATCCTTCTTCCAGTGTTTTTAATAAATACGTCGATTCGGTAATTCAAGGCATGGAGAGTCCTAAGGAGAACGTCAATCATGATCTGCGTGAAGAAAGAAAACCAAGAAAAATGGAAAGTTCTAGGACTTCGAGTGTAAAGACTCCTAATTCTTCAATTAATATCATGATGCCATCTCGCACAAACCAAATCCCTCGTCATCACGTTCCCTCAAAAAAATCTTCTTCATCGAGAGAAATTCCAAAAGCCCCCAATACGACTAATTCTTACTTTACTCTTCCGTATGACGTTAGTAAAGAAGCTCTGAAATCTTCTCATAAAAAACATCTTTCGTCATCATCGAAACCAGGCGACAGACAAGTCGATAGACAAGTCGGCAGACAAGTCAAAGAATTCGTAAAAGAAGCGTCTTCTGTCAAAAAAATGGAATTACGTACTCCTTCTTCCTCTGTGCGAAGAAAAGAAAAAAGAAAAGATGAAAAATCTTTAAATTCTTCATCTTCTTCTGGAGATGATGGTGATTATTCTTCTGAAAATGACTCGGAATAAAAAAAAAATTATCCTGATAAATATTACTTTTTATTAGAATGCTTTCGATAAACTCCAAATAGAAGAAATTAACAATAAAGCAAAAAACATTCCTATTATGATTGATGCCGAAAATAAAAATTTTCTCTCTGGTTCATTATACCCTGAACAATGGGAATCGATTGAGGACAAATAAATCGCATTAATGATTGAAAATGCTAGACCTAATACGACAATGAAAAAATTGATGGAATATATAGTTTTGGCCATTGTGGTATTATTATTATTGTTATTGATGTTGGGTTTTTGGGAAACCGAAGGCGAATATGTGGATCTTTGCATTGTTTGCGGATATGGTGTTTCATAGGGTGTAACATTTGAACAATTTCTGGTATATGGAGATGGAGGCACGTTATTGCTATTCGTATTCGTGGTACGTACATCATCCAATATATCCAATATATCATCAATAAAATATGGCGAAGAAGTTCCACGTAACATCGTCGTTGTTTGTTTAATCTTTTTCTTTTTCTTTTGTTATAATGGGGAGTATTTTTATATTTTAAATTGAATATTTTTATGATGTTGGATGTGAATTTCTACTTTATTTTAATTTTAAAAGGATGCTTTCACCACGGGTGACTCGGAACACTCTCCGTTGCAGTAGCAGAGACCATTGGACGCTCTGACGTAATTGGGAGGACATGATGATTGTTCGCAATAAAATTGTGGAGGACATGAGGGTTTGCAAGGTGGAGGTGTTGCTTGGGCTATGCATGAGCCGAATAATTCTTTAGAATCTTGCATATTTGATATCGCGTGTTGATTCGAAAATGAGGTATACGATGCGGTGGAATTATAATTTTGGCTCGGAGAAACGTAAGAGACAGCTGTGGTGTATGATGATGCCATGATGATATCTGTGTTCTTTTACTTTAATAAATGATTTTTTTTTTTTTTGTTGAGAGAAAAATAATATTACAGTATAGAAATAAAATTGTATTAAAATTGAGAAGAAAAAAAGAATAAATGGCTTCTTCGTGTGAGCCATCGAAAAAATTCGATTTACTCTCTTTACAATATGCTCTATCCATTTTACGAGGAAATTCTGACGAAGCTCTCCGAAACAAAAAGAGTGCCGAGAGTCTGTTGAAAGTCATGAAAAGTGAGAAAGAACGCATTTCCTTGTTTGACAATCACAATGGTCTGGGGGCTGTCATGCTTTACGATGAAAATTCTTTCGCAAAGTGGTTATCCACTCCTGCAGGAAAAAGATTTTACGCTTCGGTACGGACGCGGTATCCGAATGATTTCGAAAAACAATTGAAAATGGAAGGGGAGAATGTCAATATATCAGGCGATCCGTATGATCCTTTTTACGAAAAGGATTTAGATCGGATCGTGGGAAAAGATCTCGAAAAAAAATACATCGAACAAAGAGAAGGCACCGGTGATTCACGGGAACGTCAGAGGAAACGAAATTCCATGGAATCTCTTCCGAATTACTTGTTGCGACGAGTGGAAGGCGAACAGAAAAAACAATGCAAACGTCAAACCTCGGAAGATTTTTTTTTTGATTCATCATCCGAAAACAACATAGTCAAAGAATCATCTTCTGCAGTAAATCTCGAAGGAAAATGGAAAGAAAAATACGCAAATAAAAAGAAATTATGTGAAGAGATAGCGAATGCACTGCAAGAAAAAAATACACAATTGGAACAAATTCTTTCCGAAAAGAAGATCATTCAACATAAATTGGACGAGTCGTCAAAGAACGTGGAAATTATGCAGAAAGAATACAAAATCCTCAATCGGAATTTTCACGAAATTAAAAAGGGAGATGATATCTCCAACGAAGTGATCAGGAATCTGGAAGAAGAAAACGAAGAGAAATCTTCTCGCATTCTTGCGTTAGAAAAATCCGAGAGAGAAAAGGATCTGGCGGTGTTTGATCTGAAGAGGATAAATCTCGAAACGAAAACGAGTTTCGAAACCGAACGTTTCGCTTACGAAAACAATATTCAACAATTGAAAGAAACAAATCTGGACAAAGATAATTTGATTGATGCTCTTCGAAGCAAACTCAAAACTCTCAAAAGAAATTTGCAATATAAAAGTATCAATTACCATGGAGCGAGCACAGAATCTTCCATTTCCACCGAAGAAAATATGTCTCAGAGATTGGAAAAAGCCAACAGAAATGCCAGAGATTGCAAAAAAAAATATGACGATGTGCTAAATAAATTGGAAGCCAGCAAAAAACAATATGAGTTTTTGGATAAGGAAATGAAAAATTTAAAGGAAGAATGTGAAAAATTACAGAGAAATTCGGATACTCCCGAAAAACAATCCTCACGAAAAACATCTAAACAAGGAGACGTAAAGACCCAGGGCACCACGATAATACCAAATATTTCATCCGAAGTTCAACAACATCAGAAACAAAAGAATTCTTTGGTGTCGATAATTCAAGAAAAAGATGAAAAGTACATTTTGTTGGAAAATGATTTCAAAAATTACACAAAACAAAATATGAACAATGTTCTGGAGTTCTCCAAGAAGATATCTTCTTCGTATTCTTCTTTCTATTTCGTTCCCTTTGTGAATCCCGCCATGGATTCGTCTAATCTTTCGTTGGTCGAAAAAATATTGGATGACGTACGATTGGGTTACGATTATGAAACGAACAAGCAAAAAGATTTGGCAAGTGAATGCGAAAATAATTCAAATAAAGAGAAGATTCTTCTGAAGAGTGAACAAGAAAAAGTAATTCTTTTGACAAATGATGTGAAATCGAAACTCAAAGGTCTCTGGGAGAAATTGAAGCTCGAAAATTTTTACGAATTTGTCCCTTTCGAAGACCCCACTCGAGATTTCGGTAATTTTGATGAGATGTTTGCCGATCGAATCAATGGGGAACTCTTTGATATTCGGAAATCCCTGGGCGATTACAAGAGAGATTTGCATAAAGCAAAAAATGAATATGACAAAAAAAAAAAAGAATTGCAAGAATTCCACACAAAAAAAATGGAAGTGTTAAACACAGAAATCAAAACAAAGGATGGAGAAATCAAAAAGATGGATGTAGAATTAGTAAAAATGAAAATTCAGGGAGGGAAAAAAGCGGGAAGAAACATGGAATTGGAAAGTGAATTGGGTGGATTAAAAAAAAAAATAGAGGAGTATGAGGGATATTTACAAGAAATTCTAAATGGTTTTAAGGGTATTGAATATTTCAAATCCGTTCTACAAGAAACACAAATGTCCAGTGACGATGAAAATCGACAAAAAACAGTTATTTCTGAAATCAAGGAATATATTGGTAGAATCAAATTGATATACCAAAATTTAGAAGACAAAAAAGATGAAGAAATCAAAAAAATGAAAGAAAGTCATTTGCAAGAAATTCGAGAATGCAGACAAACAATTGAAACATTGACAAGTAAAATGATGGAGAGTGTTCCACAAAGAGTGTTATTGGATAATTTGGTTATGCAAATGAACAGTGTGATTGAATCCATTTCTAAAGATGCAGGGAGTCTGACAAATGCAAATGGTGTTATGCCAATTTTGCGAGATTTGAAAATAATGATGAACGAAACTGATGATATAGGATTTGAGTCTGTTTTGAAAAATATTTTTGAGGAAAAAAGATCATCACGTAAAAGAGAAAAGATGGAATGTCATGAAAATGTTTTGTTTATCAAAGAATTAAAAGATTTGATTGTGGACAAAGGTTATAAAAGTTTATCTGATGTATTGACAAACTCCAAATTAAAAGAAGTTTTTGAACAACTGTTGGGAGAGGTGGTCCCTTGTCAGAGTCTTGGGAGTGAAATCAAAGAAATGTTTAATGACCAACACATGAATGAAAAAAAGCTATTGGAGTCTTTGAAACAATTAAAGGAAGCCTATGAATTCCTCCGAGAATTGCAAAAAGAAATAATGACCATAGATCCCGGATTGACAGAAGGTGATATAAATCTAAATGAAATTGTGAAAGTAATGAAAGATTTGAACATTATGTTTGAAGATAAAACAGAATTCTCTTCACCTTTGAAAGGAAAGTTTACAGATTTTTTGAAAAAAAGAAATGAAGAATTACTCAATATTGCGAAATCTGGTAATTTGTTGTTCGGACGTGATGCATATACAGAAAGATTCAATAAGCAGGAAAATGAAAAAGACTTCCATGATGATGACATTCACAGTGTTTTGAAATTTATGAAATACTACAATAATCAATATAATGATTTTATTAAACGATTTTTTGAAGCTTTTCCGGAAGAGTCAGAAGAAAAAATGGATAAAGTATCAGAATGGTTACACGAATTTATAAAAAATAGTATGGATACCATCAAGAAATCAGGCGTTGTGTTCGAATCATTCGAAAGAGTTCCGGTATTATTGGAATATATATTTGATGATCTTCGTGTAATTTCAAAGGTGTTGAAAATGCACGTATTTACAGATACACAAAAGAGTATTGCCATGGGCGAATTCAAAACCCCGATGGATACTGTTTTTCGAAATATTTTTGACCAAATTTTAGAATTGAAAATAAAATTTGTTGATAAATGCAAGACGAACGACGAGTTAGCATCAAAACTGCGTGAATGCGAAAACAAACAAAGTTCAGAAAAAGAATCTAAACAAAAACATGAAGAAATCATCGAGGATTATGCGAAAGCTCATATGATTGAAAATCAAAGAAACATGATGACTGATGATACGCCGGCTTTTGTGAAATCAAATTTTGAAAAATTCGACAAATATCGCGAAGCACTCAGAACAAAAATCATAATATTGATCCAAGAAAAAGATGATGATATAAAAAAATTACGTCAAGAAAATGCAAGTTATGAACATGTGATGCAAGAGAAAGAGGATTGCATACGTAAATTAAAAAATTGTGAGAAGAGTGAAAGAATTTTGAATAATATCATAGATTTAATGAAACAACACCACCAAAATATACAAACAATAACAGAAGATACGATTGTCGGAAAAATTAGACATTTGGTGGATTACTTCAATGGCATTAAAATTACTTCACATGAAGTCATCCAAAAATTAAAAAATAAGAATATTGCACAAGAAGATTACAAAACACCATATGAATTGGACACGGTGAAAAAGATCATAAGTGATTACTTTTCTTCTTTCGATTACATCATAGATGTTCGAAACGAAAATCACCTATCCATTTCTGGTGTTGATACCGACGAAATGTTATTACCCAATCTCAAAAAAATTATAAATACTTGTGGATTCGGACAATTTTCTTCGAAGTCCAAAGGTAAACAACAAATCGGGAAAAGTAAGGACAAAAGACAAATGAGCAAACTACAAGAAAGACAACGTCTGGACAAGGGCGAAAGTAAGGAAAAGAAATTATCACAAAATCAAATTACTATGAGTAAATCTGTAGCCAAGAGGAAACGACAACAACAAATTAGAAAAATCAACCCAATGCCTCGACAATCACCAACAAAAAAAATAAAGCTGAAACGTCAGGGTTCCGACAAGGGTAAACAACAAGAACAAACAAAAAAATCACCAATAAAGCAGTCTCGTGAGACATGGAGTCCATCAGATGCAGAATCCCCTCGTAGCGCACCATTAAGTTTCGATAAACAAAAAGCCTTGCAAAGTTTCGGAAATATACCAACTACACGATCTTTCGATTTACAAAGTCCACCATCGACTTTATCTTCATCATCATCATCATCATCATCATTATCCTCAACAAATCTTCCTCAACAAATGTACAAATTTGGTGGTACGTCTCTTGAAGATATTAAACAAATGGAAATTCAAAATAAGCTAGACGAAGATGAAGAACTGCAACGAATCATTGATGAACTCAAAACCCAATGGCATGATAAGCATGATGATAATGCAAACATGACACTTCAAGACGAACAAAAAATCAAACAGCAAGCAGGGAAAAAACTTAAACAATCATACGGAGGGCAATATGCATCTTCGGAAAAAACAGGCAAAAAAGATGTGTACGATTTTTAGAAAAAAAAAAATCACGTTGCGTGTGTCTCAATAAATCAATCAAAAAAAAAAATAACCCAAATTTATTAATTTCTTGTAATACCAAAAAGAAAAGGAAAAGAAAAAGAATGTCCTCCAGAAAATCTTTTACAGAAGCTCCCACGCACGAAATTTATTTCGAGGAAGATAATCAATTGGCGATTATTCATTTCAAGAGGAACATCGAAGACGACGATGAATTTGCCTCTTTTCTTTGTGATTGTGATTCTCTTTATGAAACAAAATCCAAATTCGTCTTGTATATCGATCCATCGAATCTCACGTACGTGAGTCCCACTTATATCTACGGAATCGCGACGTATATGAAAGAAAATGAAAAAAATACCAAAAAATATGTCAGCAGTCTCGGAATAATGGTGAGATCTTCCATTGTTCGAGGCATCATTGAAGCCATAAAGAAAATAAAAACTCCCACGATTCCTTGGAATTTAATTTCGTCTGATGAAACATATAAAAATTGGAAACAAAGTCTTTATGATGATGCTGTCATGTTTCCAGTGTCTGACATGTGACCTTCTCGAAAAAAAATACTCTAAAACACTATCTATAAGACAATAAAATTATTTGGATATTCTTGAATGTCTCTTTTGATTTGATTGAAGCACTTGTTTTAATGCAAATGATTCATATGACATCCCGTTGGGTAGATGTTGGCTGGGAAGAAATAAGGATTCGGTGGAATGTTTCGACCAAGAATCTCGAATATCGTGGAGATATTTTCGTATTTGTGGGATAGACAATTGTTCGGGAGAGAGTTCGGGGGAAGATGAAAAAGAAGAAGACATATTTGTTTGTATGATTTATATTTATTTGGAAGATTCGGAAGTTTTCTGTGATACTATATTCTTGATGGTTTGATAGATCACCCCAACGATCAACATCTCTTCTGCGACAAAAACACCTCTTCGGGCACATTTGTCGATAATTTTACCAAGGGTCGCGTAGTGTTCAGATGTCAATGATGTCTTGGACACATGTTCTTCTTTGTTTTTTGAGTTCTCGGAACAATATGGTTGAATGGTTTGGTAAAGAAAATTGATAGTGCTCAATTCTTCGGCAACGAAAATTCCATTTTGAAGACCTTTGTCGATTATTTGTGAGATGGTCTTATAATTTTCTGAACTCAAAGTTAAAAATTTTTGGTTATTGTTGTCGGAAGAGGAAGACATGATTATAATTTTTTTTTCTTTTTATGTTTACAAATTTAAAAAAAAAAAATATATAAATCAAAAGAAAAAAAAAATATTGTATTCTCCTAACGCATGAAGACTTATGCACAAGCCCCCAGGATTTTGAGAGTTGAAAGAAAAAATGTTGTCAGTATTTTTTCGGAAGATTCGAAGAGGGCGACGAAAAATGTATATTTTCAAATATTATCCAAGACTTCCGACAATATCAACAGAGAAGAATATAAACATTTTTACAAGATTGGTCCTTCATTGATCACAATGCCCGACAAAACGATAAAGGATCAAAGTAATTATTTGACTTTCGATGTAACGAATCAAGAAAATTTTTCCGAAAACACTCCGGAAGGGTCGGTTTCTCAAAATTACATGTGTACTTCTTCGGGTAATGTATTCGGTATTCGAATGTGGGAAAATTTCGACATCACTCTGACGTCGCCGAAGAACGAATACAGCACCATCGCTTACTTGGGAATCAACGATTCCATCATTTCTTCTTTGCAGTGTTCTTTTATCGCAAACAGAGAGAATCCTTCGCGCGCAGAAACTTTTTTAGATCTTGGCATGGGTGGAATACCATATGGTCCCGGTGATCGTTTGTTCATAATATTTTTCCCTTCCCATTTTCAGGATAAAGCAACTTTTTCTTTCGAATTAATTATTTCCGAGAAAATTTGAATTTTTCTTCTTCTTCTTCGAGTTCTGAAATTGGCATTCATTCCGACCGTTTCATTTGTAAAGATTGCACCATCACAAAGCCGTGCTTGGCTCATGAATGTTCTATCTCCGGATGTTCGAATAATGTCATGATCGGAATGCATGCGTTAAAACGTAGTGCTGTGCAAATTAACCGACTAACTGCGGTTAACCGGTTAACCAATTTTTTTATTTAGCCGGTTAACCAAGTGGTTAACTGCTTCACTATGTCGTCATTATCACCCCATACCTCGTATTAAGTAAGATGCCATGATTGCACCAATAAAAGATAAAAAGTTATTTATTCTCTTGACACATGATGAAGAGTAACCTAATATTAAAATGTGCGAAATAAATGTTTAGTTACTACCGATGCAAAAATTCAAATCTTGGGCGTTTATCCACATATAGTCTTCAAGGTCCTGGTGATGGTCAAATAAAATAGGAATATGTTGCACGTGCTGAGGAAAAATCCAAAAATGTGCATGAGCGTGACATTCCAATAAGTTCCTATCCCTATCCATTTCAGTTTCCCAGGTTCCAAAATTAAACACAATTCTTTCAACTGGATTTTCTGCAGATGGTATCAATGTTTTCAGCAAGGTTATGTATCTTTTCGCTGTTTTCCAGAAAACACTCCATGTAGCCGTGCTTTCGTTACTGTGAGGTGCAGTTCCTTTCTGAATATATTCTAATGTGGGAACTAATTCTAATTCTCGAGTTCGTTCCTTTCTTACAACAGTGATAAATCCATTTTTTTCAAAAAGGCAAAAATTGCATTGGTTACGTTCAGTACACTCATCCGGACAAAGTTTTCGTCTTTCTTGCAATACATAATATTCGCAAACTTTGTTGGGATTAGTTTTATGCGACACTCTTGCTCCACATTCCCATTCATAATGACCGAATACACATTTATACCGAGTAATTTTATCACAAATCGATTTCAGTTTGTGTTCGCAAGGCCTGAATTCCGGATCCGTCAGACGCGATGGACTTCCAGGAGATTGTTTAAAATTATCTCGCACATATTTCAGGAAAGATTCTGCGTTATCGTTGTCATTTTTGCTTAGTTTTCCATCTGGCAGTCTTTTCCAATCGTACCAAACTTTAGGATCAAGTAGAACTTCGAGTTTCCAGTTATCCGCATCATTTCTCAACTGCAACCGAAAACTATCTTTCAGACCTACAAACATCGTCTCCAATTTTTGGAAAATTGTTTGAACCGCAAATGCAATCTGAATATGATCCTGATCACGCATCAAATCGAATTCCTGCTGATATTGTAAAAATGGCCCCATTTCCTTTATATCTTTTGCAACTAAAGAAGAAAAATCGTCTGTTTTATCAAAAATTATTTCCATATTTATTTATAATAAAAATACATTTAAACACCAAAATAAACATACCTGGATTATTCCAAAGCGGAAGAAATTTCGCATTTTCTCGCATTCTTTTCAGTTTTTTCCACGGTGGTTCATAACTTGCCATTTTGTTACGCACCGCTCGGAAACAAAACAGTTTTTAGATCTTCAATATTGAGTCAAATGAGGCTAAAATGTGGTTAACTGACGGTTAACCGGTTAACCACGTCTTTAACCATTATCTGACCGGTTAACCGTTTACACAACACTAGTTAAAACGACAACTTAAATTTTGTCATGAACACGTGTGTAAAACGTTTTCTAATGACAATATAGCATCATGCGGATGTAAAAAATTGAAAGATTCGGATTTTTGCGTCGACCACACTTGTCATATTTGTATGAAATATAATGACAGATTCCATTCAAGAGATACTTCGATGGGTGATAGTCTCGATGTATGTTCGAATTGTCTTTTTATTTATTTCGATTGCAGATATCCAGGATGTACCAGAGTCAAAGACAATTTTCCAGTCATCGAGAAAAAATATCCCGGAAACCCAGAGTTCATAGATTCATCAATAGATCTTTGGGAATTAACGGATAACGATGCTGATAGGATTTGCCGATTTTGGGACAGATGTCAAACAAAAAATCTATTATTGCCAGGGTCATTTATGCAAAAAATGTTTTGGTCCGAGAGAAAACGAAAAATTGTTCTTATGTCTGCAAGTGGGATTTATTTCTGGAAGGATATTCCGAAGAAAAGGAATCCAATGAAAATGGGAATTCAAAAAAATATCTTTGTTCCGTCTGTTACGAAAATAGAGTCAGCATCCTTTATGTCCCTTGTGGACACATTGCTTGTTGCGAACCCTGTGCGAAATTTATAGATGAATCGAAAAAAAAATTGTGTCCCATTTGTCGAGATGAATACATCATGATCATGAAAGAATGTTCTGTAAAACAAAAATAAAATTTTCAACATCATTTGCTTCATTCATCGAATGCCAAAAGAATGCTTTTGTGAATCAATCGAGATAAATATGCTGGGTTGCATGGGGAGTCCGCTCTCGCTTGTTCTAAACATTTTATATAATTTTTTTTTTCAGATGTGATATCTTCGACGTTTTTTGCTTGAAACAAAGGTATTGGTAACGATGTCAATCCCATCAAAAAATAAAATCCTAAGATTCGCGCGACTCTGCCATTGCCGTCTTGAAATGGATGAAGATCTAGAAACATGAAATGTACCCATGCTGATAGTTTGATGATATTTTCCGCTGAAAAAGAATTTGGTATATTGCTGATTGTCCCCTCTGTTTGTACAAACAATAAAGATGACACCTTATCACATATTGCCGTTAATCCTGACAAAGAAATGTCACCGGATGGATAAACGTGTTTCGTCATATCGGTAGTATTGGTACATAAGGAAACATCCACGTCTCTAGTTTTTCCCGCAAAATCCTCGCCTTTCATCACGAGTTCATGTATGTCTAGAATCATGGGAACGGTGATGGGAGCTATGTTACATAAATTCGTAGTGTTGTTTAAAAACTGTTCGCGTGCATAATCCATTGCTTTTTTTGTGTTCAACACATTTATTATATCTTGTTGGGAGTACTCCGAAAAATGACCCATGAGGATATTTTCAGTATCGGCTGAAGTTTTTGTTGATACTTCTTCAACTGCGTTACTCGTAAAAATAAAACGCGCGGTCATTGACGTGACGAACGAAGAATCGTTTTCCTTTCGAATCATGGGAGTTAATGTATCGAAAGATTCTTGAAATTTGAGAGGTTTGCTTTCCGCAATGTTGCGCAAGAATCTTTTTGTGGACAATATTTCCATATTTTCGATTACAAGATTTTTCTCGCGCGTGATTTGCGAAAATGTAGCTATAGAAATGAAATCTTCCGTGTCCATTTTTTATTATTTCCGATTTATTAAAAGAATTCGTACAATTTAATAATGCAATTTACGTCGACCCAATGAAAATAAATGTCCTTGCGTTTTTTCGTTTCTTTGATTATCCGAAATTTCGGGGTTCCCGATTTTTCTTTGACTTCTTGAAGCTCTTCTTGGGTTCGCGGCATGCCAAAGCCAAAGCCAATGCACATAGTTGTGTGTTCGATGCTCATCAATATTTCGACAGACTCGGGAAATCCTTTGTATGACTCTTTCAAAAATCTCGTTTCCATATTGATTCTACGAAGATTTTCTAATCTCGAAATAGGAAGTAAAGAAGACACCTCCGTGAAAAAAAAAGATAATATTTTCAAATTCTTTAAATCCTTCAAGAACACCAAGGAAGTCACCCGATTTCCTTCGAAGATTAGAGTTTGTAAGGACACCAACCCTTTCAGTGGTTTCAAACATGTGATTTCGTTATAGGAACAATTTAAAAATTCGATGTTTCTCAAACATCCCAGCGGATCGAGATTTTTGATACTACAGAATGTAACGGACAAACTTGCCAAACGACTAAATGTCTCTCGACATCGATTTATCAGGGACTTTAAATTTATCCTGAAATTGTTCTTGATTAGGAGCGAATCCAAATGTTTTCCATTTCTCCTCTCGGAATATATCGAGCATAAGTCAATGATCGTTTCGATCGATTCGTACTCGAAAATAAAAATATCCCAAAAATCAGCCGCCGGGGAAATATTCATAATATTTCTTTTTCTTTTTTTTTTTTTTCAAAAGAAATCGAAAATATTTATCCAAGAAATCCAAGAAAGTTCTTTTTTTTCCAGGATTTCTTTTATTATCCGGAATTTAGAAGTCCCGGAACGTTCGAGAATCTTATACATTTGCCTACATTTTGTTAACGTATTTCTGCGAAAAATGTCGTCTACGTAGATATGTTCCAAAGATACATTGTCCTTAATTATATACAAAATTCTTTCCGGAAGTCCTTTATAAGATTTGATGGGATTGTGGTGATATGAAATTTTTAGTAAATCGTTCAAAGACATCAAAGGTATCAAAGAGGATACATTATTATTCGAAAAATACAATTTCTCCAAATTTTTAAATTCAGATAAAATAGAAAGATCTTCAATAAAATTGGAATCGAAACGCAATTTTACAATTTTGGATTTAATATTTTTCAGTGGCGTCAATGACCTTATGTTGTTTCTTTCAAAATAGAATTTTTTCAGGCTCGATAGAAAATCGAACGGAATGCCATTAAGTGAGCCCAGATTGCAAAACGAAATATCTAAAACGACGATGCATGCTAAATCATATTTTTGATCATTAAGTTTGTTTATGACATATGAAGGCGGGAGACATATTAATTTTTCTTTTTTTTC
>Ga0316207_10002369_pt1 | contig 19571 bp, 19 predicted proteins | sample 6weekpyrite_MG_FD_204943 | JGI IMG/M metagenome (GOLD analysis project Ga0316207, IMG submission 204943) | Microbial mat bacterial communities from mineral coupon in-situ incubated in ocean water Damariscotta River, Maine, United States -... | ecosystem: Environmental > Aquatic > Marine >...
TAAAATTGCGCTTAAGTTGTGACGCATTTGCCGCCTCGCGTTGTAGATCAAGTTCATCGAAAATGGTGTGCTCAAATTCGCCAACGACTTCAATAGGACGCAGTCGTTTACCTTCTGACCAGTAGCGCTCGGCAAGCCCTGCTATGGCATACATAATGGCGACATCACGCTTGATTATCTTTTCAATACCAGGCCTGAGTACTTTAACAATGACTTCGCGTTGATCCGTCAGTGTTGCTGCATGTACCTGAGCAACCGATGCCGAGGCCAGTGGAGTTTCATCAAAGTGTAAAAAGAGTTCATTAACACTGGCATTAAAGCGTTTCTCGATAATAGCTCGCGCTGCTACGCCTGAAAAAGGCGGCACATTATCCTGTAGCTGTTTAAATTCAAGCGCAATATCATCAGGTAGCAGATCCTGTCGCGTTGACAGAATCTGACCAAACTTAACAAATATCGGTCCGAGGTCTTCAAGTGTGCGACGCAGACGCACCGCACGTGACTCACGATGATTGCGGAACCAGTTCCATGGCAGCAGGTAAAGCAGAAAGCGGTAGGAACGGAACAGATGCGTTGCAAATATAATTTCGTCGAGGCCATGCTTGAACAGCACATGACTGATAAAAAGTAGTCGTAGTATTTGCTGTAAACGGCTCATTTGCTGTCCTGTGTATCACGCAGGCGCTGAATGCGCATAGCAAGACGCTCACAATCATCCCGCAGGGTGTCGACGTCTTCTATCCATTGCCTGACTTCCTCAGGTTGTGGCAAGGCCTGTATTTCATCTTTGAAATATTCGGAAGCATCCTTTTCGATTGTTGACAGTGTTTCCTGCAGCCAGCTAGATGTGCTACGCAATGCACGTCCTGCCTGATGTGTAGCCACATCACCAATAATATGTGAAAGATGTTCTTCCCAGTCTATGCCGCTACCAGACAGGCAGTGAGCAAAGGCCTCAGCAACACTCGTGTCACCACTAATATGTACATCGCCAGAAAAGAGCGAGCGAGTATCATTCTTGTTTGCACTCATTTTAGTAAGCGCGAGTACGGAACCTTTTATCGCCGCATCGGGTTCAACATCGCTAAAAGACTGTACACGTAGCACAGGGCTTTCAGAGATAAAATACAGTTGTATATCGGGAAGTGTGATGTGTAAGGCGATGGTTTTACCTTCCAGCGCGACAAGACGCTGCTGATTATCTTCATCCAGTGCCAGCCAGCCATTAATAGCTTTTTCAATCGCGATACACAGTGCAATCGGTGCCTGCATTAGTGTGCCCCAGCGAGTTCCTGTAAAGAGTACTGTGAAAGGTCATCACCGTCTTCGAGTACCACCGTTTTAGCGATCTTGTCATGAAAGCCCTGTTTACGCTTGTCCCAGATGATCCACAAAAAACCCAGTCCAAAAGGTATTGCCGAGATGATATAGCTGATGTAACGAACTATTGCCTGGATGACGGTAATGGGTTGATGTGTACGTGCATCAACGACAGAGCAACTGGTTAACATTTTTCCGGGTGTGGCCATCATGGTGACCCAGAATAGTGGTGTTAGAATAGCGGGAATTAAAAAAGAGCTATATGTATCGAACATCTCGGATGGCGTTTCTCTGGAGAATTCATTTATCAGAGCCGCGTAGTCATCATCGATGAGTGCCTGTGAAAGAACTGCCTGATCTGGGCCATCAAGATAATCACCGCCGAAAATAAGTATGCCAAATATGGTGATTAGCACAATGAGCATCATCTCATCGAGCATGGCAGCAAGCAGGCGACGGCGAAAACCCGCATAGTGACTATGCGTCGATGGTGTCACAGTTTGTAGCCCTTGTGCAGAGCAACGATACCTCCTGTCAGATTATGATATTCACAACGCTCAAAGCCGGCTTGTTGCATCATGCCTTTTAAGGTGTCCTGATCAGGGTGCATGCGAATGGATTCTGCCAGGTATTGATAACTGTCAGCATCACGGGCGATCAGCTTGCCCATCGCAGGCAGAAATTTAAAAGAGTACAGGTCATACATCTTGCCAAGACCCGGTAACACAGGTTTGGAAAACTCCAGAACCAGTAAACGTCCGCCAGGTTTGAGGATGCGGTACATGGATCGTAACGCGGCGTCTTTATCGGTCACATTGCGCAGACCGAAACCAATACTGATGCAATCAAAATAATTATCACGAAAAGGCAGCATTTCAGCATTCGCCTGCACGTAATGAATATTACCACTGACACCGCTATCAATGAGTCGATCACGGCCGATACTCAGCATGCTGTTATTGATATCGCTAAGAAATAGTTCGCCTTCCTGACCAACACGATCAGCAAACAGTTTCGTCAGGTCGCCGGTACCGCCAGCCACATCAAGTACGCGATTGCCTTTGCGCAGGCCACTCATTTCCAGTGTGAAGCGTTTCCAGATACGATGTATCCCCAACGACATAACATCGTTCATCAGGTCATAGTTTGTGGCAACGGAATCGAACACACCGCGAACGCGCTGAGCTTTTTCTTGTAGCGGTACTTCCTGATAGCCGAAATGGGTTTTATCAGAAGTGGATTTTGTATTATCTTCAGCCATACCATCCTGCCTTATGGATATATCAACAGACTATCGGAGCCATAGTCTGAATTCAAGCAAATGCATGTATAACAGTTATTTAACGCTTAGTGGTGGTACGTAGGGTTTAGGTTGCTTGCGCTTGTGGCCAGCCTCTTCAAGGCGTTTTAGATAGTCTGCCCAGTTTTCATCGTAGTTGGCACCGAGCTTGTAGAGGGTATCCCAGGCATAAATACCGGTATCGTGGTCGTCATCAAAACGCAGCAGTACCGCATAACTACCCACAGGTTCAATACCGATAATATTTACATCCTGTTTATCGAGCTGCAACACACCCTGACCGGGACCATGTCCCTGTACTTCGGCAGAAGGAGAGTTGACACGCAGATACTCACACGGCAGTTCAAATTCAGCACCGTCATCGAAACTGACTTTTAAGAGACGTTCTTTCTGGCTCAGATTAATCTCTGTTGGAATCGGATTCTTGCTCATCGATATTTCCTTCGTATAGGTAGCGGGTCGCTTACAAGATGTAACGACTCAGGTCTTCATTCTGCGACACGGCTTCGAGGTGTTCATTGACGTAATCAGCATTTATGGTGAGTGATTCACCTGCACTATCAGAGGCTTCATATGAAATAACATCCAGCAATCGTTCCATTACGGTATGCAGACGACGTGCGCCAATATTTTCGGTGGTTTCGTTGACATGCCATGCCACTTCGGCAATTCGTTTGACACCAGACTCATCAAATTTTAGATCGACCTGTTCGGTTGCCATCAATGCGGTGTATTGCTCGGTAAGCGACGCATCAGGCTCAGTTAAAATACGTACAAAGTCTTCTGCTTCGAGTGAATCAAGTTCTACGCGAATGGGTAGACGACCCTGTAACTCTGGGATCAGATCAGAAGGCTTGGAGAGGTGAAACGCACCCGAGGCAATAAAAAGTATGTGATCGGTTTTGATCATACCGAGTTTTGTTGACACGGTGCAGCCCTCTACCAGTGGTAACAGGTCACGTTGTACACCCTCGCGTGAGACATCCGGGCCACTACTTTCACCACGTTTGGTGATCTTGTCCATTTCATCGAGGAAAACTATGCCATTTTGTTCGACGGACTGTACCGCGAGTGATTTGATTTCATCTTCATCAAGCATCTTTGCTGCTTCATCATCGGTCAGCTGTTTGAGAGCTTCTTTCACAGTACACTTGCGACGTCGTGTCTTGTTGCCACCCATATTCTGAAACATGCCCTGTAGCTGACTGGTCATTTCTTCCATGCCGGGTGGTGCCATGATCTCGACCCCCACGCTCGGAGAGCTGACTTCGATTTCGATCTCTTTGTCATCCAGATCACCTTCACGCAGTTTCTTGCGGAATTTCTGGCGTGTGGTGTTATCTTCTTTATCATCGTCTTCAAAGCCGCGTGCCGGTGGCAGCAGGATATCGAGCACCGCCTCTTCGGCAGCGTCTTCGGCACGATGGCGTACTTTTACCATTTGCGATTCACGCACCATCTTCACCGAGATGTCTGCCAGATCACGAATAATGGATTCAACGTCGCGACCAACATAACCGACTTCGGTAAACTTGGTTGCCTCGACTTTCATGAAAGGAGCGTCGGCTAGTTTTGCCAGGCGACGTGCAATCTCGGTTTTACCAACACCGGTTGCGCCGATCATGAGGATGTTCTTCGGCGTGATTTCATTGCGCAGGTGTTCAGCCACCTGCATACGGCGCCAGCGATTGCGTAATGCGATGGCGACAGCGCGCTTGGCATTCTGTTGCCCTATGATGTGTTTATCCAGTTCCTGTACGATTTCTCTTGGGGTCATTCCGCTATCCGTTTGTTATTGCTCTACGCTGTCCAGTTCTTCGATGGTCAGGTTTTGATTCGTATAGACGCAAATATCTGCAGCGATATTCAGGCCTTTGGTGACAATGTCACGCGCGCTAAGATCAGTGTTTTCCAGTAGTGCACGAGCTGCTGCCTGCGCATAGGCACCGCCCGAACCAATGGCCATGAGACTGTTTTCTGGTTCGATGACATCACCATTGCCGGAGATGATCAGCGAGGCCTGTTTGTCGGCAACGGTTAGCAGTGCCTCGAGACGACGCAGGGCACGGTCACTACGCCAGTCTTTGGCAAGTTCCACGGCAGCGCGTACCAGGTGGCCGGAATGTTTCTCCAGTTTGCCTTCGAAACGTTCGAACAAGGTAAAGGCATCCGCCGTGCCACCCGCGAAACCAGCGAGTACCTGATCACGATAGAGGCGCCGTACCTTGCGAGCATTGCCCTTCATGACGGTATTGCCAAGTGATACCTGGCCATCGCCACCGATAACAACTTTGCCCTGCCGGCGTACAGAGAGAATGGTCGTGCCGCGAAACTGTTCCACGTAGTCTTTACCTTATATGTGCTGTGTATACCAAGATGGTGCCGAACGCCCCTTATTCAAGGGCAGGAGATTGTACACCAAAGCCAGTGCGGCGGATAATTACATGGCCTTGTGGTCGCCATGAATATTTCAGGGATTATTCGTGTTTTTTATGTGCGCGGGGATGGGCAGCATCATAAACGCGTGCAAGATGCTGAAAATCAAGGTGTGTATAGATCTGCGTGGTACCAATATCGGCGTGTCCGAGTAGCTCCTGTACGGCGCGTAAGTCACCGCTGGATTCAAGCAGGTGACTGGCAAAGGAGTGGCGTAACTGATGCGGGTGCACGCGTTGCTCAAGGCCCTGTTTCACCCCCCATTGCTGGAGTCGTTGGCGAACGCTACGCTGGCTTAATCGAGTGCCGCGCCTGCTCAGAAAAACGGCCTCATTATCTTTAATTTTCAGGGTATTACGATGCTGCAGCCAGTTGCTGATCGCATTCACAGCATAACTGCCTACGGGTGCGAGGCGTGTTTTGTTGCCTTTACCGGTAACACGTACCTGGCCCTGCTGTAGATCCAGTTCAGACAGATCCAGATAGACCAGCTCAGACAGTCGTAGTCCGGCTGAATACAGCAATTCCATGATTGCCAGGTCGCGGGCGCTGATTAAATCATTTGCTGAGATATCCAAAAGTCGTTGCATGTCGTCAACATCGAGGACATTCGGCAATTTTCGCGGCATTTTCGGCGCACTTATACCCTTGGCAGGATTGCGTTTGACGACCTTTTCACGCAACAGGTAGTCGTAAAAGGAACGAATGGCTGACAATTGTCGAGCTATAGAGCGACCACTGAGGCCACGACGATGCTGTTTCGCTACCAGTGCTCGAATATGCTGGCTATTCAGACTGGCGCAGTCTTCAATGTTCTGTTGCTGACAAAATTTCAGCAATATCTCGAGGTCACGCTGATAATTGGTAACGGTGTGTTCAGATAAATGCCGAACATGGCTTAAATGCTGTAGAAATTGAGGTTGCCAGTGCGAGAGCGTGGTTTGTGTCATGGGCAAGCGTCTCGCTCTGCGGCGTGGCTATTCCAGATGTTGTTGTAAAGCGCTACCCACCAGTTCACCAAGGTAGCTGAGAAACAGGGTGCCCATGCCATGATGGAACCGCTTTAAATCCTGACTGCCAATCGCGAGCAGGCCAAAACAGTCGCCATTGCAGATCGGGATCAGGCTTGCTGAGGCAATATGCTCACTGGCATCACCAAACAAAAATTCACCCTGCCTGGCTTCTAGTGGTCCACAGATAGGTTTGCCCTTGTCGAAAAAGCGTTGAAACAGATTCAGTCGGGCATCATTGCGGTCAATAAAAAACACATTATCGGCATCAATCGGCGCTCTTAGGTTAGAAAACAGACGTATCGACACCGAATCGGCATCGAATTCACTGCGCAGTCTGTCCTGAATAATATAAAAGATATCGTCCTGAGACTGTGCTTCCAGCAAGGCCAGCGTCAGGTTTTGCATACGCGCATTGAGTTTATCGTTTTCACGCGCAATGCCGATCAGGTTACTGAGCTTGCGGGTTAGATCACGATTTTCTTCACGCAGCGCGAGTACCTGTCTTTCTATCAGTGAAACAGCGCTGCCAGCATCATGGTTCAGGCTCAGTGTCTTCAGCAGTTCTTCATGCTGCTCGAAGAAATCGTCATGCTGTTTCAGGTAATCTACGACCTCTGCTTCGCTCGGCAGGTTAGCAGTCATACCGGGTTTATGTTGTGTTGTCATAGTGCAATCTGACCTTCGAATACGTGAGTGGCTGGCCCTGTCATCCACACAGGTTCTGAACCACCCTGCCATGATATTTGCAGGTCTCCGCCTGGCAGGTTTACGGTAACCTTATCATCAAGTTGCCCCTGAATGCGACCTGCAACGACCGCGGCGCAGGCGCCGGTGCCACAGGCCAGGGTTTCCCCGGCACCACGTTCAAATACGCGCAGTCGAATATGCTGACGATTCAGGATCTGCATGAATCCTACATTGACCCGTTGTGGAAAGCGCGGGTGAGATTCAATGCTGTTACCGAGACCATCGACATCACAGGCATCTATATCTTCTACCGTCAGTACGGCATGCGGGTTACCCATTGAGACCGCGCCAATGGAGAACGTCTTGTCTGCAACGTCTAGAGGGTAGTGAGTTGCCTGTGATTCTTCATCAAATGGAATATCGGCAGGCGCTAAACGTGGTGCGCCCATATTCACAGTGACATCACCATTTTCGGTGATATGTAGCACGATAATGCCGCTGTGTGTTTCGACACGAATATCATCACCATTAAACATGCCTTTGTCGCGCACAAAGCGTGCGAAACAGCGGGCGCCATTACCACACTGCTCTACCTCACTGCCATCGGCATTAAATATGCGATAATAAAAATCACTCTGTGCCTGTCTGGGAGACTCGACCAGCAGAATTTGATCACAGCCAATGCCAAAGCGGCGATCAGCAAGCTGACGACATTGATCGGCAGTCAGATCCACCGTCTGATGAATGCCATCAATAACGACAAAATCATTGCCAAGCCCATGCATTTTTGTGAAATTCAGTAACATGCGATTAAGGGTAGCCGGAATAGACTTGTAGGCCAAGTGTTGCGTCTCCATATATATAGATAGAACATGATAAAACGCCATTTTCACGCCTTAAAAAATCACCATAGCCCTGTGCCGCGCATCGTGCTGGGTGTTGCCTTGATTATTGGTGGCCTGTTGGGTTTTCTACCCGTCCTGGGCTTCTGGATGTTACCGCTGGGCATCATTCTATTATCGGTGGACTTCCCCGTGGTGAGGCGTTGGCGGCGACGCTTCGATGTCTGGTGGGGGCGTTCGGCATTACGCGCACGTTTATTGTTGTGGTGGCAGCGATTACGTCGCTAAATGATGTAACAAATTTAGATCAGCGTCACACTTTTATTGTGAATACTACCCCGATAGATGTGAAACATGACATCGGTATCTGTGCATGAACATGGCATAGTATGCGTGAAGGTGGAGATGGGGGTATGAAAACCACTGGAGCATTGCTTCAGTGGTTTTTATTTTTTAACTGTGATGCAACGCACATGCATCTAATTCACTTGATCATACTAATGTGTTGTTCTGCACAAAGCTTAACGCAAACTTGTGTTGAAGCTTTTTTATGTGAACCTGTTTTCATCTTTACATTTTAATCCTGCTAATTGTTACCTATGCGAAACAGATGACTGTTTTCGTACTGACTCAATCAAGGGGGAAGAAAAATGTTAAAGCATTATAAAATTATGTATACGGTTATGGCCACTATGTTGGCTTCGTTTTGTACATTACAAACTGCATTGGCAGATACACAGGTAATTAAACTTAGCGATCCAAATGGTAATTCTGATACCGCAATTGGTACGGCTCGTATAAAAAATAATAAAAAGGATGTTGATCAATTCATATTAACTGTGAAGGGACTAGAGGGCAATCGTGCCTTCACCGTGTTTCTTGGTGAAAGCCCGGTACTGGGAACCTTGCCAGTTCAGTTTCTCGGTACATTCGTAACAAACAAAAAAGGTAAAGCGGTCTTTACAGCACGTACAGAAATAACGGATGCCTTTGCAGCGGCAAATCCGGCCTTAACTGATGCACAGGGTTTAGCACCGATTGCGTCTGGTGCACTGGCGAACGGCGCGTTTGGTATACCGCTTGACTGGATACGTATCTATCAGGCAGACGCTGATGCAGATTTTGGTGGCAGTGTCTTCAGTCGCGATGGCATTACGGCGGGCGGACTGCATGTGTTGTCATCTGAGACAGTCATTGAGACACCACAGGCAAAGCGTAAATAGTGCTGTGTCGTAAAAGGGCAGGGAAGCCATTTTATAACAAAATTATTCAGACACGATTTTTATATGTAAGTAACCCAGTGACAGATAGTCACGAATGAGTTCAGGACCATGTGGGGCAACATCAACATACTCCGGGAACACATCTTCACTAATACCTTTGTATTCCGCATAGGCACCACAAACATGGACCTCAATATTACTGCTGACGAGGCCTTGAACAGATTTATGCGCTTCGGAATTAGTTGATGCACTATCTTTCGACAGCGCAAACATTTCCGGTCCGTGTGAGACGACCGAAATTTCCAGATCAGGATAGGCTTGTTTTAATCGCGTGATGTAACTCTGAATCGCAGGAAGCGCACTATTAAGTAATTTCTTGTCGCGACTTATTAGTTCAAACACTATGCCATCAGGCGGCTGTTGCTGATTGATGAGCTCAGCGATACGTTGTTCTGCTTCATAAAGACTTGATGCAAAAGCTGTCACAGGTAGGCTCAGTAGCAAAAGCAGAAAAACAATGCCTTGTATGTATTTCAAATAGCTTGTAGTCATGACAAGATAATAGTCTTAAAACGCAGCATGGCAAAGAGGGAAGCGGTATGCGATTACAATTCAAGGTACTGTTGGTGCTGATACTGGGTCTGTTCGTGATGGGCTGTAGCAGTCTTACGGATAAAACAGACGCCAGTAGCGAGCGACGATTGTCTCAGCACGGGATTTCGCAACAGCCAGTGTGGTGGCCTGTGCGTTTTCGCAAAACGTGGCCGGAAGGTGAACGTCCGCCTTTTTACTCAGATTTACTGATTGCCGATCGCATTGTCAGGCCGGTGTTGCAAGAGTATAAAAACCAGATACCACTGTGGCGTTTTCATCGGCGTGCGGCCCGGGATGCAGGCGGCAATACGCTGACGTTCTGGGTACATTGCGATACAAAGACGGCAGCGGCTATTTTTACTCAAATTAAACAGAATCCATTATTGCAGCAAATGCTCAGCGAAAATGTCATTGAGCATTTTCATACACCTCCGATTACGTCTGGCAGGCCGTCGGCGATAGAAGCGACCAGTGATAGCCACTGGCCAGAGGCAATACAGAAGACCTGGCCCGCCTTCATCATGGGGGCAAGTGAGTCTTGGTTGGCGCTGGTGCAGAAGGCAGCTATAAAAAGGCCTGTCAGCAATGATGCCTCTTTAGCTGAGCTATTGCAGAACTACCGTGATGTGAATGAAGACGTTAATAAGGACTGGAAGCAATACGGCAAACACGCCTACCTGCATCACCTGAATGCACTGTTTGGCTATGCGCCTCTCGAGGTGCGTTTCTAGGCATCTGTCACTGATTCACTTACCCACAAACAGTGGTAATCATAATTGCCTGTTAAAGGCAGCTATTTAGCTTCACCCGTAATGAAAAATCCTTAGAAAATTCATTAAATACTCACAGAATCAGGCCGTTACAGTAGAGTGGGGAAATAGTAGTCATAATATTATTTCCATATAATACAATGGGTTATGTTTTTAATAGTCGTATGTGAGTGTGGTGCAACACTGGTGAAAGTGAAAATCCCGGTTCGGGAAATCAAATTTGGTATGTTCGTCGAGGGGCTGGATCGCTCCTGGCTGGATACCTCATTTCCGTTTCAGGGCTTTCGCATCAGCAGCGTCGATGAAATCGAACGCCTGCAAAACTACTGCGACTACGTATTTGTGAACACAGAGAAATCACGACGTGGCAGCGCGACACATCTGATGCCGAAGCCACCTTCTTCTGAAGCAATGAATTCTATTTTGCAGACGATAGCGAAACGACGCAAAGCAAGTCGTATCGTTGATCGTGAAATTCTCGGCCAGGAAAATTATGCCATCAGCATGCCGGTTGAACGGGCATTATCGGACGCCGTTGGGGTGCGTAAGGACGCACGCGCAGTGATAGATAACTTGTATGACAGTGCGCGAATTGGCTCGAGTATCGATACCGGCTATGCAAAATCTGTCGTTGAAGATCTGACCGATGGTATTTTACAAAACCCCGATGCACATATGCTGTTAACGAAGTTACATTCTCGTGATGAATATACTGCCATTCATAGTCTGAATGTCTGTACCTTATCAATTGCATTTGGACGGCATCTGGGATTGCCAGAAAGTTTTTTAAAAGAACTTGGTCTAGGTGCCATGTTACATGATCTGGGTAAGAGTCGTGTCCCACCAGAAATTCTGAACAAGCCAGGCAAGCTGACGGAAGAAGAATTCGAGGTGATCAAATCGCATCCGATTTTTGGAATGGAAATGTTACTGGAACATAGTAACCCTATACCACCGCGCGCTATCGACATTGCCTATACACACCATGAGCGTATGGATGGTTCTGGTTACCCTCAGGGGCTGGAAGGAAAAGAGATTCCATTATATGGACGTATCGTTTCAATAGTAGATTACTATGATGCTGTCACCAGCGACCGTTGTTATCATGATGGCGCCTCTCCGGATGTAGCATTACGACAGTTATTTGATAACGAGGGCTGGCACGATCAGGAGCTGGTGGAATCCTTTATTCGTTGTCTGAGCATTTTTCCTGTTGGGAGTATTGTTGAATGTGATAATGGAGAAGTAGCTATCGTATTATCTCAAAATGAATCACGCCGCTTGCGTCCTAAATTGTTACTAGTAATGAATGAGTATAAACGCTTTTATGATATCCCCAAGATTATCGATTTGTCATTATTCGATGATGAGAACCAGACATCCATAAAACGCCTGACACGGCCCGGTGAATACGGTATCGATGTCAGGCGCTATTTAAAAGAATTGAACTGGCTGCCACGAATAAAAGAATAAATTGATATACACGCCAAGGTGTAATAGTTAAAAATATTGAATTACGCTATTGCCTGATGCTCGGGTAAAACGCTGCTCGGCAATGTAAAGTAAAAAGTACTGCCCTGACCAGGTTTACTTTCCAGCCATATATGCCCACCTAATAGATCAATGTAATGTTTACAAATGGTCAGTCCAAGACCAGTTCCGCCGTATTCGCGCGTTGATGATGTATCACCCTGCGAAAACGAATCAAATATTAATGCAAATTTTTCTTGTGAGATGCCAATGCCCGTGTCGGTTATAGAAAATAAGATACTATCTTCATGATCAGTATGCAGCATGCTGACATTGAGGGAAATTTCGCCTTCCTTAGTAAACTTCATTGCATTGTTCAGAAGGTTAGTGAGTATTTGCTGTATACGTGTTTTATCACTATGTATTTGATCAGGAACGTTATCATCATAAGATGAAGAAAGAACAATATCTTTCGTTTTACATTGTAAGGTGAAAAGCCTCAGACTAGAGGCAACGCAATCGTGAAGATTAAAAGTGTGATTTTCGATTTTGACAATGCCTTGCTCTATTGAGGCAAAATCGAGAATTTCCTCAATGATACGCATCAGGTTTTCGCAATTACGCACCAGGACATCGGTATAGTTGCTTTGTTCATCATTTAGTTCTGAACGTTGTAGAAACCTGGCCATACCGTAAATACTGGTCATGGGGGTACGTATTTCATGACTAATATTTGAGATAAAATGATTCTTCAGTTGATTTGCCTTTTCAGCATTTTTTTGTGCTTTTTTTCGTGTCTCAACTTCATTCTGTAGAGTAGCAGTACGTTGTTTGACTTCTTCCTCAAGATTGAGATTAAGTACTTCAATTTCATTCTTTGTTTGCAATATCCTGTCTAGCAGACGGTTAAATGAGGTCTCTAAGGTCTTCAGCTCATTGTCTTTATCTGTATCAACTGAGATGGCTGCTTTTGAGGCTTGATTGATGTCAATATTTTCTGTGTCATTGGCTAGTTTAAGTAGCGGCTTACTCAACAGTTTGTGGATGAAATACAGAAAAATTAACCATAAGGCAGCGGTTTTTATAACTGAGTTAACGATAATGAGCATGAACCCATGTTCTACTCGACTAAATATGATTTCATTACCAGAGTAAATTGTGCCTGTACCAAGAAGGACGTTTTTACCATCATCACCCATATATTCAATTTTAAACTGGTGGGGTGTTAGTCTGTTTTTTATTTTATTGTCTTTTATTTTCTGCAAATCACCTTTGCTATCGTATACGGCTTGTTTGTCATCCGATACACCGACTCTGCCGATATGATAGGAGGTAGTATCCGTGTCAATTTTCACACCACTTACCGTATTGACTTCATGCATTCCTATTAGGCTCGAACGAATGGCTTTTTCGTTATAAGTCCACAGTGCCTGTGAGAGGCCTGGTAAAAAAGTTTCCGGCAGTTGTTTGACTTCGGCTTGAACGGTATCCGTCACATGATTATATTCAGAAACCATCTGTATAGCGGTCACGATAATAGTAACAATCAAGTACAGACCAAATATGACCTTAAATAATTGCGTAGCGATTGATTGTTTATTCGTAATCATGTGCAGGGTTTTCTATTTGCCATTAAAGCCTTTTAATACTTGCTGACGTATTCGAGAAATCACCCCAGACTTTTGCATATCACTGAGTACGGCATCTATTTTCTTAACCATGCCAGCATGTTTTTTATGTAGATAGTGGAATAGTGGGTAGCTTTGTATAGCGGGCTGTAACGAAGCAATATGCTGCATATCAAGTTTAGCGCGTGAGCGTAAGCCATTGGCATGCGCAACGACAATTACATCGACTCGGTTGGCGTTGAGCATTTTGAAAAGTTGTTCATTGGTGTCGGCAATAGTGACACGCATACCCTGCGTGCCGCGTTCGACAAATTTAATGCCACCCTGTATACCAATACTAAATGGTGTGAGGCTTTGCCAGTCAGTGACGTTAATGCTGTGATCTTTTACAAAGGCGACACCTTCGAGCAAATTTATCTGTGTTGGGACAGGTATCAGATTACTGTAGCGTTTGTGAACATTCGCAATACGGAACACTTCACCGTCTGCCTTACCCGCATTAGAGGTCTGCAGTGCGCGCTCACCTGGTAGCGCAAGATAGTTAATGCTGATGCCTAACTGGCCATAGGCCTGGCGTAGCACTTCAAGGCTAATCTCGGTATTAACTGAATTTTTAATACCAGTCAGTGCTAATGTGCGCGCATTCAGAGACTGGGATATCAACAGTGTTAGCATGACAGCGAGCAGGTATCTCATCGTTTTATACCTTTATATGTGAGTAATGCTATGCCCGATCTAACGGCAAACCCAGTTAAAACTGTAGAAGATAGAGTTAGCTAGTGGGCACAAATGCGCTTATGTGACACTTGTTTACAATTGTCAGACATGTCTGGGGAAGAGACGAATCGAATGGACGTTCTAATTATTTAGTTAGTAAATGCTCACTATCGAATAAAGACTCTATAGTCTCACGATCACGTATAACGTGGGTCTGATGTCCATCGACTAATATTTCCGCAACTTTAGGGCGGGAATTATAGTGTGAACTCATACTAAAACCATAAGCCCCTGAAGATCGCACGGCCAGCAGGTCGCCGGGTTGCAGGATTAACTCGCGGTCCTTACCAAGGAAATCACCCGTCTCACACACCGGACCGACAATATCGTAGCGATGTGGTTTGCCGTCATGCGGTGTAACCGGGATGATGGCCTGCCAGGCTGAGTACAGCGAGGGGCGCAGTAGATCGTTCATAGCAGCATCAACGATAGCGAAATCTTTGCTTTCGTTATGTTTTAGAAACTCTACTTTTGTCAGCAAAACACCGGCATTACCCGCAATGGCTCGACCGGGTTCAAGAATGATGGTTAGCTGTCTGTCAGCAAGCGTGCTCGATATGGTCTCAACATATTCCTCAGGTTCTGGTGGGTGTTCATCCTGATAACAAATACCGAGTCCACCACCGATATCCAGATGTTCGAGCTCGATGCCCTGTGCTGCGAGCCTGTCGACCAGGGCCAGAACGCGTTTTAGCGCATCAGCAAAGGGTTCCAGGCTAGTGAGTTGCGAACCAATATGGCAATCAATGCCCTTGATATTCAGATGTGGAGAGTCTTTGGCCTGCAGATACAGTGATTCTGCAGTCGCAATATCAATACCAAATTTATTTTCTTTCAGACCAGTTGAGATATAAGGGTGCGTAATGGCATCTACATCAGGATTAACCCGTAGTGAGACAGGGGCAACCATTTGCATGTCTGCCGCCACCTGAATAATACGTTCAAGTTCAGGAGCCGATTCAATATTGAAACAATGAATACCGACTTCCAGTCCACGGCGTATTTCAGCCTCGGTTTTCGCAACCCCGGAAAAGACGACTTTATTCGGATCGCCACCAGCCGCGAGAACGCGTTCGAGTTCACCTTGTGAAACGATATCAAAACCAGAGCCGAGTCGCGCTAGCAGGTTGAGAATAGCGATATTGGAATTTGCCTTAACGGCGTAGCAGATCAGGTGAGGGTGATCGGCCAGTGCATTATTAAAGGCATGCCAATGGCGCTCAAATGTTGCGCGCGAATATACATAACAGGGTGTTCCATGCTGAGCGGCAATCTGACTTAGAGGAACGTCTTCCGCGTGCAGCTCGCCGGCCCGGTAGGCAAAATGATCCATAATACTAACTTACTGTTTTTTCTTTTTTTCCTGATTTTCATCCGGAAGGTAAAGGTCGCCCTTCTGGCCGCAACCAGAGAGGATTACAACAGACAGGATCGCGCCAACAAGTATGAGGCGTAAGATGTTTTTGGCTTGCTCTGTTTTCATAGCCCTGATCCTGCTACAGGGCGGTGCGGGGCGCAAGTAAATTTATGTCATTAACGAGTAATTATTGTTAAGTTGACTCAAGATTTGCTAAAGATATAGATGTGCAACTAAAAACTCGCATATTCCTGTCCGTCGTGCTGGTCACGTTTCTCCCCATCACATTGCTGATGCTGGGTGCCACGAACTATATTGAATCTCGTTATAAAGAGGATGTTGAATCGCAGATATTCAAGAGTCTGCGTGATATCAGTGCTGAGATTGATCGACGCCTGGTCTATGAGCGCGAGACCCTCACCTCGCTGATTGCCTCGCCCGCAATCACATCCTATTTACCAGTACTGGATGAATTAGCCAGAGGCGAGTTCAATGCTGCGCATGAAACCAAAGCGGAGTCACTCAGCGCATTTCTGGAAGCCTTTCAGGATATCGTACCGTCTCTTAATACATTTCGAATTCTGGATAGTAATGCCAATACGGTGATTAAAATCCGTTGGGGTAAGCGAGTGCAGCCTTTATTCGAATCAATCGAACCGTATGCCTATGCCGAAGAAGAAATTTTTAATAGTGATTATCTGAACACCTTGCGTGATTTAATCCCTGACGAAGTGAATGTAACTTTATTGACACAAACACGTATTGAACAGGGCAATAGAGAGAATCTACCCATGCTGGATTACATCATCCCGCTTACCTATAACGGTGAGGTGGCAGGTTATCTGGCGGCAAATACGCTGGGTCAGTATCTCGACAGGATTCTGGACTTTGCTGCACGTGATCATGATGGTGAATTATTGATTGCAGAAATTAATCCGGACAAGTTACAACGCCATGGTGTTTTTCTTTACGATGATAGAAGTTCGTTACGCTTTTCAGATATAAAAGATAGCCAGTTGCGATTACAAAATATTCTTCAGGGGAGAGTACTGGAGCGTGTCTTTGATAATCAGGAAGGCGCTGTGGTAAGCGAGGATGGAAGTGAGGCGCTGTACTTTGTCGAATATCAGCCCTATCCACAGATACTGGCATCATGGATTATTGCAACTCGTATTCAGACAGCTAATATCAGTGAGCCGTTTAACCGCATTCGTTATGCCTTTGCTGGTGTGGCAATACTGGTGTTATTAATTAGTATCTGGTCGGTGCGTTTTACAGCAAGTCGTATTGCGAAACCGGTATCACAGTTGGCTGAAGGCATGCATGATTATGCAGCAGGAAATCATACGGTACGTATGCGACATACCGATACGCAGGAGATTGATACCCTGTCACGATCATTTAATGACATGGCTGACAAACTTGAAGTGGCTGACAGGGAAAAAGATAAAGCGCAATACATGATGTTACAGCATGCCAAGTTGGCAAGTATTGGGCAGATGGCTGCAGGTATTGGTCATGAAATTAATAATCCACTTAATAATATTCTGTCGATTAGTAAACTGATGCAACGTGATATTCAAACTGCAGATGAACGAAGTCAGAAGGATCTGGTTTCGTTACGTGAAGAGGCACTACGTGCTTCAGGTATAGTACAGGGAATCCTGAATTTTGCCCGTCAGGTTAAACCTGAATATACACGCTTTGAAATAAATAGCTGGCTACGTGAAACCATCGCACTGGTTAAGCAGGAGGCGAACAAGCGTCATATATTAATTCAGCTTGAAAATAGTGATGAAATGTATGTCGAAGGTGATCGAGGTCAGTTACAACAGGCGTTGATTAATTTATTACTTAATGCGATTCAGGCAAGCGCCGCGAAAGATACAGTGAGTGTACGTTGTATTGATAGCGAAGAATGGTTGCAGATACAGGTTGAAGATCAGGGTATCGGTCTTGATACAGAAGAATATGAGAAAGTGTTCGATCCATTTTACACAACAAAAGAAGTTGGTGAAGGTAGTGGCCTGGGTTTATCCATCAGCCTTGGGATCGTAGAGCGGCATCAGGGTGAACTGTTACTGGAAACAAATAAAAGTGGCGGAATAACGGCAACGATAGTTCTCCCAAATACATTGCATGAACAGGAAGTATCATGAACTCGCCAAAACAAAAAATCCTTTTTATAGACGATGATCCGAAAGCAGGAGAGTTAATGCTGCGTTATAGCGAAGACGCAGAGTATGAGTGTGTCATATTTCAGGATCCGGAAATAGCCATGGAATATTTTCATGATCACGGCGGTGATATGGTGATTACTGATTTACGCATGCCTGGTATGGATGGACTGGAATTGATGAAGGCATTGAAACAGCGCGAGCCAGAGTTACCAGTTATTGTCATGACGGCATTCTCTACGGTTGATAACGCCATTGAAGCAATGCGTCTTGGCGCCACGGATTTTATCAAGAAGCCCTATGACATGGATGAGTTGCGATTACTGATTGAGAAAACACTACAGCAACAACGTCTCAGCGAAGAGAACCGTTTACTCAAACGCCAGCTTAGTGATGAACGTCAACGTTTCGGTATGTTGGGTCATAGTGATGCGATGCATGCGGTATTTTCAATCATCGAAAAAATTGCCGATATTAGATGCAATGTCATTATTGAAGGAGAAACGGGTAGTGGTAAAGAACTCGCAGCCCGTGCGATACATTATCAAAGCCAGTCAGCAGACAAACCTTTTATTGTGATTGATTGCGGTTCACTTACAGATACGTTACTGGAGAGTGAATTGTTTGGACATGAGAAAGGGGCATTTACCGGGGCAGTGCAACGTAAGACAGGCTTGCTGGAAGAGGCAAGTGGTGGCACTGTTTTTCTTGATGAGATATGTAATATATCCGATGCCATGCAAACCAAGTTACTGCGCGTGGTACAGGAGCAAAAGATAATGCGTGTTGGTGGTAATCAGCTCATTGATATTGATGTGCGCTTTGTGGTGGCGACAAATCGACGACTCGCAGAGATGGTGAAGCAAAAAGAGTTTCGGCATGATCTTTATCATCGGTTAAATGTTGTTAACCTGCATATGCCACCGTTACGCGATCGTAGGGAGGATATACCCTTATTGGTTCAGCACTTTGTCGATGTCTATGCTGAACGTTTTCATCGCCAGGTGGATGGTTTTGATGCCGACTCAATGCATAAGTTATGTGAATACCACTGGCCGGGTAATGTCCGTGAGTTGAGTAACCTGGTAGAGCGACATGTAGCGTTAGCGAGTGAGCGAAGATTGACCCTGGAAGGCCTTCCTGAAACGATTATCGATACGCAGGCAGATGATGCAGCTATGAGTCGTGGCGATACTTTTGAGGTGCTCCCATTGGCGGATGTGGAACGCGATCACATTGTCAGGATGCTAGAGCACTTTCAGGGTAACCGGGAAAAAACAGCCGAAGCCCTGGGTATCAACAAGTCGACTCTGTGGCGGCGTCTGCAGCAATATCAAAAAACCTGATTGTTTTACGTATTAATTTGCAATAGAAAACATTGCATATTGCAATATGCAATGTGGTTATATGTCATGGAAATATATTAACCTATTGTTTTATTGGTATTTATTAGAGTTGGTACGACTTCTGCAATACAGTAAATGAATCATTCACACATACATGGAAATGATGAAATTAAATTTAGGAGTTCGATTGATATGAAACGTAGAACATTTATGAAAGGCAGCCTGGCAGGCAGCGCAGTAGCAGTTGCTGTTGGTGCAGGTCTGTTAACGCCGGGCACCGTCCTGGCCGCATGGCCATCAAAGGCTTTCGAAGCAAAGAGCGTCAACGATGCCCTGAACACACTGGTTGGTGGTTCAAGCACCGCGAAGAGTGGCGACATTAGCATCAAAGCCCCTGACATTGCTGAAAACGGCGCGGTTGTCCCTGTTAGTGTTACCACTAAACTGGGCGGCCTGGAATCAATCAGCATCCTGGCGGATGCCAACGGTTCACCACTGGCAGCAAGCTTTAGCCTGGGTGCAGCGGCACAGGGTCACGTCTCAACCCGTATCAAGATGGGTAAGACATCGAACGTGATCGCAGTCGTTAAATCTGGCGGCAAGCTGTTCAGCGCGTCAAAGAGTGTCAAAG
>Ga0316207_10002370_pt1 | contig 19571 bp, 16 predicted proteins | sample 6weekpyrite_MG_FD_204943 | JGI IMG/M metagenome (GOLD analysis project Ga0316207, IMG submission 204943) | Microbial mat bacterial communities from mineral coupon in-situ incubated in ocean water Damariscotta River, Maine, United States -... | ecosystem: Environmental > Aquatic > Marine >...
AAGTAATTAGAAATAATTAATTAACCTCTTTGGGGTCTCGGCCCCATTTCATCTCCTTTTTAAACACCAAACTATTTAAAACCTCAAAAACTAGCTTTATTGTTACCTGATATGTAAAAACTTGTGATATGATATTTCCAATTGAATTAAGGAGAATATATGAGTAAATTTTTATCAGGATTACTTTTAACGGGACTTTTGGCTAGTGTTTCACAGGCAGACTTTGTACGTGTTGAAATGGGTGCGGGTATGTGGAATCAGAGTGTTACAGGAGATATCCAGTATACGGGAGAAACAGCATTTACAACGGACACCCTAAACTATGGAAGTGAAGGTAAGTCTTATCTATGGGCTTACATCAAACATCCGGTACCTATCATCCCAAATCTGCGTTTAGAGTATGCTGCGGTAGAGTTTGAAGGAACAACAACACAAAACTTTACCTATAACGGAAAGAATTTTTCGGGTTCAAGTGTTTCAACACTGACAATGGATCAGTTTGACGCTATCTTGTATTACAATATTTTAGACAATACGGCGTGGACTACAATTGACCTTGGTCTTGATGTTAAATCTATGAAGGGGGAATTTAAGGCTGTCAGTACACCTTCTGGTGTTAATATCACTGAGTCACAAAGTCTTGTTCTTCCAATGCTGTATGGACGAGGACGTGTTGAGATCCCGGGAACTGATATAGGCTTTGAAGCCGAAGTGAAATACCTTGGATATCAAGAATCAAAGGTTATGGATGCTTCAATAAAGGTGGATTATACGCTAGTTGATATGATTCCATTTGTTGACCTTGGTATTGAAGCAGGTTATCGTACACAGACGATTAACATTGATGCGACAGATATCAGTAGTGTAGATACTTCATTGACTTTAGATGTCGACGGTGTGTTTTTTGGGATTGTAGGACGTTTTTAATTCATCGCTTAATAAGCGGTGAGCCCTTGTGTATGTAATCTTTATCGACAATAATGATTTCATTTTCTAACCAGACTCCAAACTTTTCAAAGACTCTGTTTTGTGCCAACTGTATAAGATCAATGGCCTCTTCGAAACTTCCATTTTCAAGGTTTACTAAAAAATTGGCATGCTTTTCACTAAAGGCCATACCCCCGATACGATAACCTTTTAGACCGACCTCTTGGATAAGTCTGCCGGCAGCATCATCTTTGGGGTTTTTAAAACAGCTTCCTGCGCTTGGATCTAGAGGCTGGTTGTCGCGCATTCTTTTGAACATCTCTACATCTTCTTCACTAAAGCCCTTGTGTATCTCAAAACGTGCTTCAAAAACGATACCTTCAAAATCTGTCCATCTATAGCCATGGGGGATATCTTTTTTAAGTATCTCTCCCTTTTCAGTGATGATTGAGTGAAGGTGGTTGAATATCTCGTAATCTTTAAGACCCGCATTCATTTTTATCATACCCCCAAGGTTTCCGGGAAGTTTGGGAAGAAGTTCAAAATGGGCTATGTCATGTTTTTTACAAAAAGAGAGAATTTTACCTCCCGGGGTAGCGGCACCGACGCAGAGAAGATTCTCTTCTATCTGTATGTAATCATAATTTTTACCCAAAATCATAAGGGGAGGAGGATTTGATCCGATAAGTACGTTGTTGCATTGTCCTAGCATGTAATGATCAGAAGGGTAGTTTTTGTCTTCAAGGACAAAGACTTCTGTGCTTGGCCCAATTTTTATAGAAGAGTGTTTGGAGAAGTCTATCCTTTTAAAGGGCATCAGCTGACAAACTCGGGAATCATATTAATTACTCTAACGGTAAATTCTGTCATTAGGTTGAGCATCCAGGGCATCGTTACGATAATAACGATAACGACACCGATAATCTTAGGGATAAAAGAGAGAGTCATTTCATTGATCTGAGTGGTCGCTTGAAAGATACTTACTGCCAGACCTAAAAACATCCCGACGAGCAGACCAGGAAGGGAGAGATAAAGGGCAATTTTAAAAGTCTCCACACCAAGAGCGACAAGTTGAGAATCCATATGACGTCCCCTAGCCTTTTCTCAGTTGTGTATATTCGTTTGGAATAGTATAATCCTCGGCCTTAATGAGTTCATTATAATACCCATGTTTATAGCCTAACTCATAAAGCTTATCAATAGCTCTGTATTGCAGTGGCGAAAGTGAAACAGAATCATCATTAGCGTAGAGTTCTAGATATTTATCCAGGGTCACACCCTCGATACGAACCAAGTCTTGTTCAACAAGGAGTTTACACAACTCTTCTTTGCGCTCTCTTGCGACTTGAACAGCTTGTGTTAATGTCTCTTCGTAAGCAATGGCTTTATTAAGAGGAAGTGAACGTCTAATCGCCATACCGCCTAAAGGCAGAGGAAGTGTCTTGTCTTCGCAAAGATCTTGCCATACATCCCATAACTCTTTTTCAACTTCAAGCTCATCACTGAAGGTCAAAATACTTTCATGAATAAGTACACCGGCATGAACTTCACCAGAACGTACAGCTTCTTCGATCTCTAAAAAGTTCATATAGGTGATGCGTGCTTCAGGGTAAGCTATACGAAAAAGCAGGGCATTGGTTGTATATTTTCCGCTTAGTGCCACTTTGAAATTACGTTTTAATGTTTCGCCTTTACGCTTGATGAGCTTAGGACCGTAACCCTCTCCAAAACTAACGGCTGTTCGTAGTAGTGCATAATCTTCTTTTATCAGAGGCAGAAGAGCAAAACTGATTGCAGTGATATCGTAGGTACCGGCAAGGGCTTCAACATTTAAGGTTTCTATGTCTAAGGCAATGTTGTCAAACTCTACATCTTCTTGTCCAACCCAGCCGAATTTAATCGCATAATACATAAAAATATCATCTGCATCAGGGGAGTGAGCGATCTTCATATTTGTCACATTGTGTCCTAAAAAAAGTTAATTTATAAAAAGTAGCACAAAAGAAGATAAACTTATAGAAATTCGTTCGATTAAATGCTAATTATCAATTAGATTTTAACCAAAGAACGCTAAAATTACGCATTATTTTCTTTCATTAGGAAAAGTATTGCATTATGCAATATGTAATGACAAATATTTCAATTTGACATATAATATTTCCAATTAATAACAAAAGGGACATCTAATGGATGCAAATAAACAAAAATCACTTGATCTGGCACTAAAGCAAATTGACAAGACCTTTGGGAAAGGCGCATTAATGCGTCTTGGAGATAAGGAAGTTGAAAAAATTGAAGCAATTAGTACAGGTTCGATTGGGCTTGATCTTGCATTGGGAATAGGTGGTGTTCCTAAGGGTAGGGTCATTGAGATCTACGGACCAGAGTCATCAGGTAAAACAACGCTAACGCTTCAGATCACAGCCGAGTGTCAAAAACAAGGCGGTGTGTGTGCCTTTATTGATGCGGAACACGCACTTGATGTTGGCTATGCAAAAAACCTTGGTGTTGATGTTGATAATCTTTTGGTTTCTCAACCTGATTACGGTGAACAGGCACTTGACATTGTTGAGACTATTGCCCGTTCAGGTGCAGTTGATCTTATTGTAGTCGATTCAGTAGCAGCATTGACACCTAAGGTAGAACTTGAGGGCGAGATGACAGATCAGCAAGTCGGTGTTCAGGCACGTTTGATGTCAAAGGCCCTTCGTAAGCTTACTGGTGTTTTACACAAGATGAATACAACGGTTATTTTTATCAACCAGATTCGTATGAAGATTGGTATGATGGGATACGGTTCACCTGAGACAACAACAGGTGGTAATGCTCTGAAGTTTTACGCTTCTGTACGTATCGACATTCGTCGTATTGCGACACTGAAGCAAGCCGAACAACCTATCGGTAATCGTACTAAGGCTAAGATCGTTAAAAACAAGGTAGCTCCTCCATTTAAACAAGCAGAGTTTGATATTATGTTTGGAGAAGGTATCTCTAAATATGGCGAGCTTGTTGATTATGGTGTTAAACTTGATATCATTGACAAATCAGGCGCTTGGTTCTCTTACGGCGAGAAGAAGATTGGTCAAGGTAGAGAGAAGGTCAAAGAGACTTTTAAAGAAGATCCGGTGCTTGCATCGGAGATTGAACAAAAAATTAAAGAAGCCATGGGTATCTCAGGGGTACAAGACATGGAACAAAATGAAATTAATGAGGTAGATGACGAATGATATTTATAGATAATGTAAACGCAATGGAAGTAATGGACTCTCGCGGGAATCCAACAGTAAAAGCATATGTAACACTAAGTGACGGAACAGAAGCGGAAGCAATCGTACCATCAGGTGCAAGTACAGGTAAAAGAGAAGCTCTTGAATTACGTGACGGCGGAGATCGTTACATGGGTAAAGGTGTTTTACAAGCCGTTGAAAATGTAAACTCAACATTGGCAGACGCACTTATTGGTCTGAGCCCATTTAACCAGGCTGTTGTTGATGCGACAATGAAAGAAGCTGATGGAACTGACAATTATGGAAACTTAGGTGCAAATGCTGTTCTGGGTGTTTCTATGGCAGTAGCTCGCGCTGCAGCTCAATCTCTTGGTGTTCCTTTATATCGTTACTTAGGTGGTGCAAATGCACTGACTATTCCTACTCCAATGCTAAACATTATCAATGGTGGATCTCACGCAGATAACTCAGTTGATTTTCAAGAATATATGATTGTTCCTGTAGGTTTTGAAGACTTTGCCGAGGGTTTAAGAGCTTCAGCTGAAGTATATCACAACCTAAAAGGTATTTTAAAAGCTAAAAATCATAATACTGCACTTGGTGATGAGGGTGGTTTTGCACCCGACCTATCTTCAAATGAAGAGCCAATTCAAGTTATAATGGAAGCTATAGAAAAAGCTGGATACAAGCCAGGAGAACAAATCGGTATTGCTCTTGACGTTGCTGCATCAGAAATCTTAGCTGAGGGTGGAGGCTACAGACTAGAGTCTGAAAACCGTACTGTCTCTTCAGCAGAACTAGTTGATTATTATGTTGACTTATGTGCAAAATATCCTATCGTTTCTATCGAAGATGGTCTTAATGAAGATGACTGGGAAGGATTTAAACTTATGACTGAGAAACTTGGTGATAAGCTTCAAATTGTTGGAGATGACCTTTTTGTTACGAATGCTAATATCCTAGCAAGAGGAATTAATGAGGGTATCGCTAATTCAATTCTTATCAAACCTAACCAAATTGGTTCAGTATCTGAAACTATGTTAACGGTTCGCCTTGCTCAAAGAAATGGTTATACCTGTGTAATGTCTCACCGTTCAGGTGAAAGTGAAGATGCATTTATCGCTGATTTTGCAGTTGCACTTAACTGTGGTCAGATCAAAACAGGTTCAACAGCCCGTGGTGAGAGAACAGCTAAATATAACCGTCTTCTTGAGATTGAAAATGAAGTGGTGTATGGTGAATACCTTGGAACGGCTCTTTTTAACTAAGCTCACTGCATTGCTTAGAAAAGAAACCAATAATGTCTGAACTACTTGATGAAATAGAAGCAGAACAGTCTCTTCCTTCACGGTACTTCGGATTGAGTTGGAAGCGTTTGGGCATATTGGCTCTGATTGTTGTCTTTTCAGGTATCTACATAGGGATTATTCTATTTGGTGAGAACTCTTTACAGGTCTTGTTAAACCTTGAAGAGTATGAAACTTTCTTGCACGAAGAGGTCGCTGAACTGAAGAATGAAAATGCATCCTTGCAAAAAGAGCTTTTTGAACTCAAAGAGCTAGACCCGGACAACAACTAGAGTTCTCACACAAGCCTTGTTAAAAAACTGTATAATACTATAAATTGATTTTATAGGGTTCTTATGCGTTTGATATTTTTACTTTTTTTAAGCCTTGCTTCCTTATCTGGACGGGATAATCCTTTTTTCCCAACTGATCCAAATGAAAAACAAACACCTACAACAAACAAGGTTGAAGCATTAAAACCTTTTTCAACACAAAAGATTTCACTTCCCAACTCAGCACGAGCAATTAAAGCGGTTATTATCAGGTATCAAAACCTTGACGGATCGATTACAAATGAAGAACTTGAACTCAACAATAAGATCGACTGGCATAAGCCATTGGTTATTTCTCATGAGAAGACTCCAGCTAATCAGGCAGGTAAAAAAAGGTTAACGACGATAAATGCAAAATTTATAAAGTTTAGACCCTTTGAGAACACTTTGAAACTTGTTACTGAAGACAAAATGCTGCGTCATTTTATGTTGGCCTCACCCCCTAGAGTAGTAATGGATTTTAGCAGAGATACAAGTTTTCGTCCTAAGAATTTTGTTGTCAACAAGCCACCCTATAAAAATATACGTATGGGAAATCATGACCACTACTACCGTGTTGTTATCGAACTTGACGGTCAATACAGATATAAATTACAGTTAAATGAAAAAGGTACGACGATTGTCTGCTACTAATATTGTTTTGATAGGTTTTATGGGCTCAGGCAAAAGTTCAGTTGGCCGTCGGCTTGCCAAAGACAACAAGGCGTATTTTCTTGATACGGATGCAATGATTGAAAGTGCTGAAGGAAAAGAGATCTCGAAAATATTTGAAGAAGAAGGGGAAGAATATTTCCGTTTTCTTGAGAGGACAACTGCAAGGTGGCTAAAAAATAATGTAAATGAAGCTGTTATCTCAACTGGCGGAGGCATGTTAGTGTATTGTGAAGAACTAAAAGAAGTGGGTAGAGTTGTTTATCTGAAGGTTCCTTTTAAAACGATACTATCACGTATGAATAAAGAAGAGTTGGAAAAACGGCCACTTTTTAAAGATGCGCAGAAGGCTGAAAAAATATATAATGAAAGAAACAGTATTTATGAAAAGCGGGCTGATATTACCATAGATGCCGATGCTAAACCCGAAGACGTCCTTAATAGAATAAAAGATGCTATACAGGAAAAGGTCTAAGTTCCCCGTCGTAACAATCTTACTAAGCCTTTTGGCGGTTGCACAATCATTTTAATAGCCATCATAACAAAGATAACCTCAAAGAGACTTGCTAAGATAAAGGCATAATAGTGAAATTTGTCAATGCTGTCTTGGTGGTAGGCAAGCGTTGCAATCGCAATGAGAAGTGTTAATGGCATGGAGTGGGAGAGAGCAAGCAAGACGGAATCTTTAAAAGAGCCGGTTTGATTAAACACCATAGCAGAGAGTAAGCGGATTCCTATCATTAATGCTGTAACAAGCAGAGCCATCTGTATTAGCCCCTCGACCTGTAAGGCGGCAAGATTAAATGAAGTCCCTACATGAACAAAAAAGATCGGTACGACAAATCCAAAGCCATACGATTCAAGCTTACCAGGAAGTTGGTACTTATGTTCAAAAAATGTAGGAATGAACATACCTGCAATAAAAGCTCCAAAGGCAAGCTCAAGATCAAGGTAAAGCATCAATGCTGTAAATGAAAAAAGCAGGGCCATTGAAAGTCTAAAGTCCTGCTCTTTATTATCAAGGTGGGGCATGAGTATAGGTGCAAGTTCAGGAAACCACCAAAAAAGTAATCTGAGTGCGTGAAAGAGGACAATAATCATCCCGATAAATAAGATCAGGGTAAAGATTGTCTTAAACAAACCTAAGCTGATTCCTGTGACAAATGCTTCAGATGCAACTGTTAATATCGCTATCGAGACTATCTCACCAACTGAGCCGACAATCATAGCCAGAGGTAGCCATGAGGTCCCTTTCCCATACTCTTTTTTAAGGGTTGCAATAAGTCCGACGGAGATAAGGGGAAGAATAACGATATAAACATTGCTCAATTGTAGGTAAATAGTACAGATAAAGGATAAAAAGTATAACAAAGAGAGGTAGATAAAGGCCCGATTGAGAACGCTTTTTTCTATCTTTAAAATTTTTTTGATATTGATCTCTGTACCGGCGATGAACATGAGGTATAAAAATCCGAATTCAGCGACGAGTTCAAAAAGTTTATGTTCATGGAGAAGACCAATGTAGGCAAGTAAAGAGCCCAAAATAATTTCAACAGGTGTAGTCGGGATCTTAATGATCTTAGCAAGAAAGGGCGAGAAGGCAATAATAGCACTAAGTGTCAGAACAAGGTTGATAGTGTCACCCATAGCTAAATCCTTCTTATTAAAGTTGTATCGTTATTTATTTGTCCTCAGGACTCTTGGCAATTTGTAACCCAAGGTTTTTGAGCATCTCCAGATCCTTTGATCTGTCTCTGCCTGAGGTAGTCAGATAGTTACCGATGACAATAGCATTAGCTCCGGCTTCAAAGATCTCGGCTTGGCGTTCTTTAAACATCATCTCCCGTCCACCCGCAATCATTATTCTATCGGCATTAGGAATCATCTCTTTAGTAAGACGAACAAGCTCCAGCGCTTCATCAGTGGAGAGATCATTTGCTTTAAGAGGCAAGGCCGGATTGTGATGATAAAAGTTGATAGGAACAGATGTTGGCTTTAAAGAAGCAAGGGCTTCTAACATAGAAACTCTGTCTTCTTGGGTCTCACCCATACCGAAGATACCACCGGTAATAAGTACCATACCTGCCTTGTTGACATTTTCACATGTCACATATCTCTCTTCCCAGCCATGGGTTGTACAGATCTCGGCATAATATCTTTGTGAACTTTCTAGGTTATGATTATAAGCGGCTACGCCTGCTTCTTTCAAGCGTGTAAGTTGTTCTAAAGAGGCAGTACCGTTACAGGCGATCAGGCGAAGTCTTGGAACTTCTGCCTTAACTGCTTTTGCTACGTCACAGACAAAATTAAGGGTCTTCTCTGTAAGGCCTTTTTGTGCGGTTACGAGACAAAATCCAAGTGCGCCTGAAGCTTCGGCAGCTTTGGCCTCGGTAAGAATCTCTTCCAGGGGTTTTTGTTTATAGCGCTCGATATCCGCACTGTATTTTACACTTTGCGAACAAAACTTACAATCTTCGTTACAGGTTCCACTGTTGATATTACAGATAGAACATAAAAATATTTTAGGCATTATTTTGACTTCTTTCAAAACTTATATGTTGTTCTTTCCACTCTTGTGTTTTAAGAGGGCGACTATAGGCGGTGATATCATAGCTATTATCAGTAATGGTGAGCATAAGGCATTCACTTACTGGTTTATTTCTTGCACAGGCTTCTCCGGGATTAATAAAAAGTGACCCTCCCTTATAATCGCACTCAAACATATGCGTGTGTCCAAAAATGATGATGTTGGCATCAGGATTCATATAATAAGGAAGATGCATAAGCTTAAAGAGATGCTTATCTATTTTAAAGGTATGTGGCTCTTGAACAAGGTTGAATTTTCTATGATGCTGGACCATATGGGCATCATTGTTTCCGTAAACTGCAATATAAGGGAGCCGGGATTCTTTCATATACTCCAAAACTCTGACCTCACAAATATCACCGGCATGAATAAGGTACTGCGCACCATTCTTTATTAAAAGATCAATTGCTTTTTTAGCACGACCTACTTTTGAATGGGTGTCGGAAAAAATACCTATTTTCATCATTAGCTCAGCTTACGACTCTTCTTGTGGAGTACGGTTTTTACATTTAACGCATTCATAGACTTCATTATTTCTGTAAGTACGTTTTGCCAATGAACCACCACACTCAGGCTCTTCACATTTTTTAAGCGTTGGCTCAAACTTAGAGATAAACTTACAGTCAGGGTATTTTTCACATCCCCAAAATGCACCCCGACGAGAACGTCTAAACAGAAGTTTTCCTCCACAATCCGGACAAGGGACATCAGAGGTCGGTGCATTCCCATCATCAAGAGGCTTTGTGTTCTTACAGTCAGGGTAAGCGGAACAGGCTAAGAATTTACCGTTACGTCCATTCTTGATGACCATATCTTCGCCACACTTGTCACATTTTTCATCGGTTTTTTCAGCATCGGCAGGTGCCGCTGTCTCACCGTCTTCTTCTACCTGTTCGGTGTACTTGCATTTTGGAAAACCGCTACAGGCGATAAAGTTTCCATAACGCCCGCCGCGAAGAAGAAGCTCTTCGCCACATTTTGGACAGTTACGTCCAAGTGGTTTAGCAAGCTTTTGACTTTTAATTTTCTCTTTTCCTTCAGCGATCTTATCCATAAAAGGAAAGTAAAACTCATGCAGGACTTTTTGCCAGTCCTTCCCTTCATCAGCAATCTCATCAAGAACCTCTTCCATATTAGAAGTAAATTCGGCATCAACAATATCTTTAAAGTGCTCTTCAAGCATAACCGTTACTTTAAAAGCGACTTCTGTAGGTATGATCTGACGTTTTTCGATGTCGATGTACATACGTGCTTGAAGTGTAGAGATCGTTGGTGCGTAGGTAGATGGACGTCCAATTCCCTCCGCTTCAAGTTTTTTAATCAGGCTTGCTTCAGAATAGCGTGAAGGCGGTTCAGTAAAGTGTTGCTCTGTTTTAAGAGAAGTCAGGTCAGCCGGTTCACCTTCTTTAAGGAGAGGAAGAAGCTTGTCTTTATCGTCTGCGCCTACGACCTTATAAAAACCGTCAAAGACAAGTTTACGGCCATTCGCTTTAAACTCAGCGCTATCACTTTTGAAGATAATACTCTGTTGTTCAAACTGCGCATCCGTCATTTGACAGGCAAGAAAACGGTTATAGATAAGACGGTAGAGTTTTAACTCGTCAGGCTTAAGGTATTGTGCTGCGATCTCAGGTGTAAACTCAAGCATGGTAGGGCGGATCGCCTCATGCGCCTCTTGTGCCCCCTTAGATTTTTTGACATAAGACTTTGCCTCTTTAGGAAGGTACTTTTCACCATATTTTTCAGAGATGAGTGTACGGGCAGCTTCAACAGCTTCGGTAGCCATATTTAAACTGTCTGTCCTCATATAGGTAATGACACCTGAAGTTCCATCAGGAGTTTTCACACCCTCATAAAGAGTCTGGGCAAGCATCATTGTCTTCTTTGGAGAAAGAGAGAGCTTAGATGACGCCGTCTGCTGAAGAGTTGATGTCATAAATGGCGGAGGAGTAGAGGTTTTACGTTTTTTTGTCTCAATAGAGGCGACGATAAAGTCTTCACCCTTAAGTGTCTCGACAATAGCCTTTGCATCATCTCCATTAGAGATAGAAAGCTTATCCATCTTTTCATTTTTATAGGTATGAAATGTTGAGTCGATGTTAGTATTAAAAATACCGTCAATAGACCAGTATTCTTGGGGAATGAAGGCTTTAATCTCTCTCTCTTTATCAACAATGATCTTTAAAGTAGAGGATTGCACCCGTCCGCCTGAAAGGCCTTTTTGGATCTTTGAGCTAAGTAGCGGAGAGAGTTTGTATCCAACGATACGGTCAAGAAGACGGCGTGTTTGTTGGGCATTGACCATATCCATGTCAACGGTACGGGCAGATTCTAGTGCGTGTGCAATTGCTGTTTTAGTGATCTCATGAAAGACGATACGCGGGAGGGCTTGAGGGTCTTTTTTGATGGCGTGGGCAATATGCCACCCAATAGCCTCACCTTCGCGATCCTCATCGGTCGCGATATAGATGGTCTCGGCTTTTTTTGCAAGATCTCTGATCTTCTTAACGGTAGGGGCATTTTCTTTGGCCACGGAGTACTCAGGAGTAAGCGTATCATCTTCGCCGACTTTGATACCAAAACGAGACTTGGGAAGATCACGGATATGACCTTTAGAGGCAATAACCTCATAATCTTTACCTAAAAAGTTTTTTATGGTCCGGGCTTTTGCCGGTGATTCCACGATGATTAAATCCAATGTTGACCTTTACTTCTATCTATATATATGCAAAATGTAACTAATGCCGAAAGTGTAACAAAAAAATAGATAATTTGTCTAAAAGTTTTTAATTAGCTGTCGATAATAGTCTTAACAGCAAGGACGCTGAAAATTAAATGGAAGCAATAGCTTCAGATAAAAGGATTTATCATGGGTTTTAGAATTAACACGAACATTGCAGCAATGGCTGCACATAACAATGCAACGATGAACAATCGTAATATAGACCAGTCACTCGGAAGACTCAGCTCGGGTTTACGTATTAATAACGCGGCTGATGATGCTTCGGGTCTGGTTATTGCCAATGCTCTTCGTTCACAAGCTTCGTCACTAGGACAAGCGGTTAACAACGGTAATGACGCAATTGGTCTTATTCAAACTGCGGATGGTGCTCTAGATGAGTATTCAAAGATCCTTGATACAATCAAGACAAAGTCGATTCAAGCGGCTTCAGACGGACAAAATACAACTTCACGTCTAGCAATTCAAAAAGATATCGATCGTCTGATGGAAAATCTTGGAAACATTGCTTCAACAACTTCATTTAATGGACAAAAACTTCTTTCAGGTACTTTTGTAAACAAAGAATTCCAGATGGGTGCAAGTGCAAATCAGAGTATTAAAGCATCTATCGCTTCAGCTGAGACAAGTCAAGTTGGTCAGACGACACGTGCAAACTTGACAATTGGTCAGTTAGGTGAAAATCAGTTGACACTTAAGAGTGCGATTACGGGTGAACAGATCCAATTAGAGTCATTTAATCTTCAAGAGAACAATGATCCTCAAAATGGTATGGGTAATGTTGCTAACCTTATTAACAAGTTTAGTGGTGATACAGGGATTACAGCTAAGGCAGTGGTAACGACGACATCAGAAGTAGCAGTTGTTGCAGGTGTAACAGGAGCTGATTTCGCAATTAACGGTATTAATATCGGTGCGATCAATGTTACAGCAAATGATGCAGATGGAACACTACTAACAGCGATCAACGGTAAAACGACTGAAACAGGTGTTTCTGCGACTAAAACTGAAGATGGTAGACTTACTCTTACTTCTAATGATGGACGTGCACTTACAGTTAGTGGCGATATGGCGGCTGTTTTTGGGACGAGTGCAGATGATATGAGTACAGTTGGTCACCTTGAAGTAGTTCAAGCGGGTTCTTCTGTATTCCAAATCACTGGTGCTGCAACAGGTACAGCGGTTGGTGAAGACATCACGACTACAGGTACAATGACTACGGTTCAAGATTCAATCATTGAAATCGGAAGTACGATAGTTTCAGATTCTCGTCTTGCAGCAGGTACAAGTATCGGTGTTATCATCAGTGGTACAGTAGCTATGGCACTTGCGTCTTCGACACAAGATGATGTATTAGCGGTTGGTTCGATCATTGGTTCAGGTAGTAAGCTTGAGCATGGAACAGAACTGGGTGGAACAATTACGACAAGAGCAACGACAACATTAACGGCAGATATGTTTATTGTCGCAGGTTCTACTCTTGGTGTTGGTACTGTATTTGATGCGGGTACTGAATTACAACAAGATATCTCGGTGGGAGCTACTGACTATAAAGCCGGTACGATTCTTACGGTTGATGTTACTCTATTGACAGCAACTACACTGACTAAAGATATGACCTTAACGATTGACAAACAAAATCAAAATGCTGCGATCGGTGCATCAAGTTCATTGCTTGCAGGAACTGTATTGGGTGAAGATCTAGTTACGACAGCTACAGCGACATTATCAACAGAAATGGTAGCTAAGGCAGGGTCTTCTTTCCTTACAGGTACTAATTTTGCTGCGGGTACAGTTTTAGGTGATGCTCACGTTGTTTCTGGAAATAAGACTACAACAGAGGTAACAGAACTTACATTAGGTTCTACAATCGGTAGTGGTTCAACATTAAAAGAAGACTCGACTATTGGTGGGGAACTTCAATTAAGAGCGGCAATTACGCTTAATCAAGATATGGTAATCAAAGCTGGTTCATTACTGGTTTCAGATACAACACTTAAAGCAGGTACGGTATTGACTCAAGACCTTACTGATGCACAAGTCGGTGGTGGTGCTGGTTCTGGTCTTAAAGCCGGTACAGTCTTAGGTACTGATGTAAATCTTACAGATGATGTGAATATCATTAAAGACTTCACAATGATCAAAGGTACTTCAGGAGCAAATGCTGATATCGCACTTGGTTCAAAATTAGCAGCCAATGGTGGAGATCAAAATAGTGTTACTCTTGCAGATGAAAGGTTTACAAACCTTTCGAATGTTAATGTAACGACACTTGAAGGTGCACAAGAAGCGATTGATACGCTTTCTGCTGCAATTGGTAATCTAGACTCAATTCGTTCAGACCTTGGTTCTGCACAAAACCAGATTGTTTCTACTATTAACAATATTTCGGTTACGCAAGTAAACGTAAAAGCAGCAGAAAGTCAGATTCGTGATGTTGACTTCGCGGCTGAGTCTGCAAACTTCTCTAGACTGAACATCCTTGCTCAGTCTGGATCATATGCAATGTCTCAGGCAAATGCTGTTCAACAAAACGTATTAAGACTATTACAATAGTCTTAATCGTTTCCTTGAAAACGTACTTCGTCTACTGCAGTAGTAGTAGAAAACGAAACTTCGTCGCTTAGCGATGGGTACGTTTCTATAAAATATTCTAAGACTACTTCGGTAGCCTGGTTAAGTAGCCTTTGGTTGCGAGAATATTTCTTTACCGAGTAGGTCGAAAGACTTACTCAAACTTTCTTCACAATAATCTTCCCACTTACATTATTTTTATAAAAGACCTTTTCCTTGTTCATAAAGAAGCTTTTATATCTCGTTTGAATTAAATTTCTTTAGGCTTATACGCTGTTCTTTTAATGAGTTTAGGGGACATACAATTAGTTTTATCTATTAGACCTTAACTTGGAACATAACTTGCTTTATATCTTAAACAAATTAATTGCATGGATGCATATTCCATATATAAAGGATATAAAATGGGTTTTCGAATTAACACAAACATTGCAGCAATGAATGCTCACACTAATGCGACGATGAACAATCGAAACATAGATAAGTCTCTGGGAAGACTTAGCTCAGGACTGCGTATTAACACTGCAGCAGATGATGCATCAGGTATGGTTATTGCCAATGCTCTTCGCTCTCAAGCCTCTTCTCTTGCGCAAGCCGTTAATAACGGTAATGATGCAATCGGTCTTATTCAAACTGCGGACGGTGCGCTGGATGAGTATTCAAAGATTCTTGATACAATCAAAACGAAAGCGATTCAAGCGGCTTCAGACGGACAAAACACGACGTCACGTTTAGCCATTCAAAAAGATATTGATCGTCTGATGGAAAATCTCGGTAATATTGCCGGAACGACTTCATTTAATGGACAAAAACTTTTATCAGGAACCTTTATTAATAAAGAGTTTCAGATGGGTGCTAATGCGAATGAAAGCGTTAAAGCATCAATTGCTTCGGCAGAGATAAGCCAAGTAGGACAGACGACGCGTGCAGAATTGAGAATTTCGCAATTAGGTGAAAATCAGCTAACAGTTAAAAGTGCTATTACTGGCGAGAGTATCCTCTTAGAGTCATTTGATATCAAAGAGAACAATGACCCGGACAATGGTATGGGTCATGTTGCCAAATTGATTAATAAATTTAGCGGAGAGACTGGAATCACTGCAAAAGCGATTGTGACTACGACAACAGATGCCGCAATTTCAGCAGGTATTACTGGTCCAGACTTCGCGATTAACGGTATTAACATCGGTGCTATCAATGTAACGGATAATGATACGGATGGTACCTTATTGACGGCTATTAATAATAAAACGACTGAAACAGGCGTTAGTGCTACTAAAACAGAAGATGGTAAGATTACTTTGACTGCCAATGATGGCCGAGCGATAAGAGTAACAGGTGATATGGAAACAGTTATGGGAACCAGTGCAGATGATATGAGTACAGTCGGTCATCTAGAAGTGGTTCAGGCGGGTTCATCTACCTTTCAGATCTTCGGTGCTGAAACTGGGGTGGCCGTCGGTGAAGATATCACTACTACAGGTACAATGACGACAATTCAAGATTCAATTCTTTCTACGGGAAGTGTGATTGTCTCAGACTCTACCTTAGCCGGCGGTACAACGATTGGTGTTGTGATCAGTGGTACGGTAGCGATGGCACTTGCTTCTTCGACAAAAGATGACACCTTGGCGGCAGGTTCTATCATTGGTTCAGGTAGTAAGCTTGAGCATGGCACGGAACTGGGTGGAACAATCACGACAAGAGCAACAACAACCTTGACGGCAGATATGTTTATTGTCGCAGGTTCTACTCTTGGTGTAGGTACCGTGTTTGATGCAGGTACGATTTTACAACAAGATATGTCTGTTGGTGGTGTTCCATATAAAGCCGGGACAGTACTTGCTGTTGATTTAACTCTTTTGACAGCGACTACATTGACTAAAGATATGACAATCTCAATTGATATCTCGGCTCAAAACTCTGCCATCGGTGCTTCAAGTTCCTTACTTGCAGGTACAGTTTTAGGTGAAGATTTAGTTACGACAGGTACGGGCGTACTTGCGGTAGATATGGTTGCCAAAGCCGGTTCATCTTTCCTTACGGGTACTAACTTCGCTGCAGGTACTACATTAGGTGATAACCATATTGTCTCTGGAAATAAGACAACAACGCAACAGACCGATCTTGCACTAGGTTCACTTATCGGTAGTGGATCAACGCTGAAAGAGGATTCAACAGTTGGAGGCGAACTTCAATTAAGAGCTTCGGTGACATTGAATCAAGATATGCGTATTAAGGCAGGTTCACTGCTGGTTTCGGATACAGTACTAAAAGCAGGAACGGTGATCGATCAGGATCTTACAGCCGCTCAAGTCGGTGGGGGTGCAGGTTCCGGACTTAAGGCAGGTACAGTCTTAGGTACGGATGTTACGCTTACAGATGATGTCAGTGTAATCAAAGACTTTACAATGCTTAGAGGTACGTCAGGAACGAATGCTTCAATCGCACTGGGGTCAAAGATTGCACCAAATGGCGGTGATCAGAACAGTGCTGTTCTGTCAAATGAAGAGTTTACCAACCTTTCAGATATTGAGGTCACGACACTCGAAAGTGCGATGAAGGCCATTGATACGGTTTCCGCCGCTATCGGAAATCTGGATTCAATTCGTTCAGACTTAGGCTCTGCACAAAATCAGATAGTCTCTATTATTAATAATATCTCTATCACCCAAGTTAACGTGAAAGCAGCAGAGAGTCAGATACGTGATGTCGACTTTGCGGCCGAGTCAGCAAACTTCTCAAAACTGAACATTCTTGCTCAGTCTGGATCGTATGCAATGGCTCAAGCCAATTCTGTTCAGCAAAACGTGCTTTCACTACTTCAGTAGTGAAAAGTTAGTTGCTTAGCAACAGAGCATGTTTCTATAAAATGTTTTAAGTCTACTTTAGCAGATTAAAACATTTCTTTAGAAGATTTTTTAATCTTCTTCAGTACCTTTCTGCATTCAACTAGAACACTTCTTCTTCCAAAGCAAAGATCTAAATTAAGACTACTGTCAACATGAAGATTATGCTTCTTGTTTTAAATACCCTTCTAATTTTGAGATATAGACTGTAGACATTTTCACAAGTTGTTTATTAAGTTCGGAATGGAGATAAGTTACATGTTTATCCGGAGTTTTCAACTCTACCGTGTTAAAGAGATCGAAGATATAACTTAGTATGATTGAAAAGTATTCATAATAGACTTGTGCTAAATCAGAACGTGTTTTATACTCCATATCACTTAGATCCCAAGAAAGTTTTGCGAGGGCATTGAGATACACTTCTGCATTAGGAAACTTTTTCTTTTGGAACTTTTTAATTATTTTGTCGAGTTTTTTAGCTTCTTTGATCTGATAGCGGATCTGTCCCTTATCTTCATCATTAAAATCATCTGATCCTATAGTCTGAAAAAAGTCGCCGAGTTCTTTGTGCAAAGACGCTTTTTCAAGTGGTGCAAAGGTCTCCCAATCATATTCTGAAAACTGTAAGGGGTCACATCCGTCAAGATAAGCCCCACTACTGAGGTTATATACATTGTTCTCCTCTCGTTTTAGCATTTCAGTAAAGATAGAAACTTGTTCAATGGACATTTTGTAGGATGAGAGCGTAGCAACACGCTCTTGTAGATTACCCTTTACGTAGGTAATGGAAGCAGTTGGACTTAGTGAGGCACTCTCTTCATTGTATTCACCTTGAGTCTGGAAGGGGTGAAAGTCTCCGTGAGTCTGTAATGTTTCATTATCCAAAGCCAGGTCAATCCCAAGCATAAACAGGTTTGTGACACCAAAGAGTAAAAACAGACCATAAGCGTACTCCCCGACACTTGGGGCAGAAAAACGTCCAAATCCTTTTTTATACAGGGTTCCTTGCTCAATAAAATGAACTTTTTTAGGATCAAACTGTTGAAGAGTAGCCTCATCTACGTTTGAGGCGAGAAGAATCTGTGCATCTTTAAAGTATTCTTGAGAGTCTAGCCCCTCAAATAGCAGGGAAGTGTTTTCACCCGGATCGATGTGGATAACGATATCAGGGGTGATGTTAACACGGTTGAGTAGTCTACATGTCGAGAGAGCAGAGACGATGATAAAGCGGTGACGGTTCTCAACGATCCAATCTATGTTTTTAGAGGTGGATGGACCGGAGAAAAGAAGTAAAACAGGCTTGTGTGAAAAGATATTATCGCTGTACTTTTTACTGACATTGAGGAAGGAATATCCTCGTGCCAGATAGCGAGGAGAGCTGATAAAACGAAACAACATGGCACTGTAGCCGTAATTAATATAACTTTGAGAGAGAACATGGGTCTGAAGTCTTTGAAGCTCAAGCTGATAATCAAGAGTGAAGGGGATATGTTTTAAATTAAGATTATAATTGTTTCCTGTATTTAAAAACTCTAAAAAGTTTTCTCTCTCTTCATTCTCATCATCCGTAATAGAAAAGCATAGAATATATGAGGAAGAGAGTTCGGCATAATCAGTGACGAACAGAGAGAGACGAAAAGTTTCCATGTTCTTCTCTTTGATAAAGATGATTTGCGGATTTAATTTTTCGGCGATCCCTTTAAGATGAAGCCCCAGACCTACACCTAAGAAGATGATCTTATGTACACGGCCCATTGTAGTACTCGGTGCTGCATTTGCATTGACATAGTTTGTGATCTTTATTGTAGCCCACAAAGAGTTATGAAAGGATAACTCACTTTTATCAATAGCCTCTGCTTCAGCATCACCGGCATAAGCAAACTTCTGAGCTTTAAACACCGCTCCTGTACGTTTCATATCAATGGTGTCAACCATACGTTGTGAAGCTAAATGGCTGTCACTCTTGTATAAAAACTCATTGCTAGAGAGTTCCAGGATGTCAAAATAACTATCGTCCTTATACTCAAGTGCATAATGCTCTTGAAACGAGCCCTCATCGATGAGCATATTTAGTAAGTTGATTTTATCATAGAGCGCTTTGTTGTTCTCTTCTAAAAACTTAAGGTTTTTATTAAATGTATGTAATGCTTTAGTGGTTATATCATCCATTGTATATCTCCTGATTATAATCTTACGGGGTATTGGTTTTTTTGCAGTTCTTCTTTTATCATCTTTGGTGTGTATTGGGTGAAGTGAAATATATAGGCAGCGGCTAAGGCATCAGCACCGTGAGCAAGAGCTTCTGTCCCATGTGATGGCGTTCCCATTCCTCCGTTGATAATGATTGGAATTGATAGCTTATCTTGGAAGAGAGAGAGCAGATCAAGATCATATCCTT
>Ga0316207_10002371_pt1 | contig 19565 bp, 20 predicted proteins | sample 6weekpyrite_MG_FD_204943 | JGI IMG/M metagenome (GOLD analysis project Ga0316207, IMG submission 204943) | Microbial mat bacterial communities from mineral coupon in-situ incubated in ocean water Damariscotta River, Maine, United States -... | ecosystem: Environmental > Aquatic > Marine >...
TGTGTTAGCTGAGTGGTCGGGTGCTGTTTCTAAAAACCCTTATTTATCTTTTCAGTTCGCAGGCGCTAAAAAAGGCGATGCGGTCGAATTAACCTGGAAAGATAACAAAGGCGGTTCTGAAACTGCGGCAACTAAAGTTCGTTAATCCCCTTTCTCTTTTATAGAGAATAAAAAAGGTGAAGTGTCGAAACTTCGCCTTTTTTTATTTCCATATCGAGTACAATAGCCCACCTGTTAAAATTAATTTTGGTAACACCTGATGAATGAATCTGAATTTAATGACATTGTTGACGATATTCTTATTGAAATAGAAGATGCAGTTGAAGAAGCCTGTGACGAGACCGGTGCTGATATTGATTATGAAACAAGCTCTGGCATTCTTACCTTAACCTTTAGCAATGGCTCACAGATTATTATCAACCGACAAGCGCCGTTAAAACAAATTTGGGTTGCCGCCAAACAAGGGGGCTTCCACTTTGACTTTAACAGCGACAGAGAACAATGGCTTTGTAATGATAAAGAACTCTATGCCGCATTATCAGAGTACTGTACTGAACAAGCTGACCAGGAAATAAAATTGGTTGTCTCATAATGATAGAGGCATTGGCTTGTATTGAAAGAGGTGCCGATGATGCAGCTCACAGTATTATTTTATTACATGGCTTAGGGGCTGATGGTCATGACTTTGAGCCCATTGTTAATGAACTAAAACTAAACAAACCGACCCGTTTTGTTTTTCCTCACGCACCGAGTATTTCAATCAGCATTAATAATGGCATGGTCATGCCTGCCTGGTATGACATTAAGTCTACCCAAATCGATATGCAGCAGGATGAGGATGGGCTACGGCACTCTGAAAAAGCGGTTATTGCTTTAATTGAACAGGAATTGAAGCGCGGCATAAAAAGTGAAAACATCATCGTTGCCGGATTCTCTCAAGGTGGTGCCGTCGCACTGCATACTGCTCTACGCTATAGCAAACCGCTTGCAGGCGTTATGGGCTTATCAACCTATTTACCGCTGACCGAAAAAGTGGCCAGCGAAATAAATGCTGCAAATAAAAACATCCCTGTTTTTTTAGCCCACGGTGTACATGATCCCATTATTCCTTTGCAGCTTGCTTTAAACAGCAACGCGTATTTAGAGAAGCTTAATTACTCTACTGAGTTAAAACAGTATGAAATGGAACATAGTGTATGTCAGGAAGAAATCGATGCGATGTCAGACTGGATTAACCGGGTATTTAACTAAGCCCTGTTTTTCTCCAAACCAGCATTCTGTTGTTTGCTGGCATTTCAATATCCTCGATCAACTCCAGGCCGGCTTTGACCGCCAGTTGTTGTAACGCCTCAAAATCACGCACGCCACTTACAGAATTGCGCTGTTTTAACCAAAGGTCAAAACGTGCATTACTTTCACTGGTAAATTGACCGTTATAATTAAAGGGACCATACAAACAAAAGATGCCCTCTTTTTCCAGAACTTTGCCAATACCCGCGAACATATTTTCAACGCTTTGCCAGCCCATAATATGAACCGTATTAGCGCTAAAGATGGCCTCCGTTTTCTCGATATCCCAGTGAGCCTGATCAACATCTAATAAAACGGGGCCTTTTGTATTGACTAAAGCCGCATCGGCGAGCCACATTTTAATACCGGGATGATACTCGGCCTGATCACTTGTCAGCCAGGTTAAATAAGGAAATTCACTGGCAAAAAATACCGCATGCTGCCCTGTACCGCTGCCTATTTCCAGAACATTTTTTACAGGCGAAAAATAGCGTTTAAGAACACTTAAAATAGGTTCTTTATTTTGCTCACAAGACTCAGAAAAGGGTTTCATTTTTCACCTATATTAGCATTTATTGATATATATCAACTTTATTATTTTACGATCTTTTATAGTACAGTCTATGCATCTTTACCCACTTATTTATAGGCGGCTTTTTTTGTTACTTAAATATTATATTTTTCTCAGCGCAGCCCTGTTTCTAAGCAGCACAAACCTCTACGCTGAGATAAATGGTGAACAACTCTATAGCAATAATTGTTCTGCCTGTCATGGCGCAAATGGTGACGGTGGCGTGGGTGTACCGCTTGCGTTGCCTGACTTTCAATATGGTGTTACCAATCGTTACCTTGAAAAAACGATTCGGCTTGGCCGCCCCGGCCGTGTTATGCCTGCTTTTACCCAACTCACCGATACCGAAGTTAAAGCCATTATAAAGCACATTCGAAGCTGGGCGCCGGGAAAACCATTTAAATATTCGGACAAAAAAATTAACGGTAACCTCAAGCATGGCAAGCAACTTTATATAAAAAATTGTGCCGCCTGCCACGGCAGCAAAGGAGAAGGCGGACAGGGAACCGGCGTCACCATGTCACGGCCCCGGGATCTTCCTATTATTGCACCAGCATTAAATAACCCCGGCTTTCTTGCTTCAGCACCTGACATGATGATTAAAACGGTGTTAATGAACGGTCGCGAAGGCACCCCAATGCTTTCATATTTAAAGCAAGGTTTATCTGAAAAAGACATTGATGATATTGTGAGTTACGTTCGCTCCTTTGAGAAGGCACAACAAACAACAAAAAATGAAGAAAAAATTTCTCCTGCAATAACTTATGAATCACCCTTTTCTCTTGAAGAAACCGTGGCAAGTTTAAAAAGAGCCATTATTGGTAAAAACTTTAAAATTATTAGAGAGCAATATGTTAACCAGGGCTTAGTAGAAAAAGGACAGGAAGACAAAAAACAGGTGATTGTTTATTTCTGTAACTTTAATTTTCTTAACCGCGCACTCGCAATTGATCCCCGGGTTGGATTATTTCTACCCTGTCGTGTAACGGTAGTGGAACATAAAGGAAAGGTAATCGTAATGTCATCCAATCCTTTATACATGAGCAATTTATTTAATAATGAAAACCTGCACAAGTTATGCGAAGAAATGTATCAGGTCTATGCTGACATTATTGAGGAGTCAACATTTTGAAGAGCCATAGCTTTACAACAATAATGTTCAGCCTCTTTCTTGCTCTATTTACAGCATCGAGTTATGCCGAAGAATTATTAATGGTAAGAACCAAGCAAAACTTTCCAGAAGCCATGCTTAAATTACAGGATACAATACGAGATCACCATTATAGCATCAGTCGGGTACAGCGAATTGATATTGGTTTAACCAAGAGCGGTTATGAAACAGATAAATATCGCATTGTTTTTTTTGCTGATAAAAAAGAGGTTTCAGTAATAACTAATAACTACCCCCACCTTATACCTCATATACCCTGGAAAATTGCTATCTTTGCCGAGCAACAAGATACCTTATTAGTTTCAGCAGATCCGATGCAGTTTTCAGATAAAAATCATCCCGCAGCAGATAAATATCTTCTCAAATGGAAAAAAGATCTTAAAAAAATATTTAACGAAATGCGTAAAAGCAACTAAAATTAATTTATAAACCTTGCGAGGCAAGCTTTAACTTTTCTTCTATTTCTTTTTTATAATAAAGATAACGGGAAGTTTGTATACTGTTAACAGACATATTTATCACAGAAAGAGAAAGCGCAACATCGGTTACATAAATATCATAGTTTTCACCGCTTTTACGGCTTTCTAAAACACGTTTCACCACTTCAAGATATAATGCTGAACCATATTGCAAACCAGAGAATTCTTCATCTTCATAATACAAAGTAAAAATTGGCTTTTCATCAACCAGATCAACCATAATTTGCAACGCAATAAATTTAGACGGGCGAACAGACTTGTTAACCGGTTGCTCCACCAGTATTTTGTGCCCATCAGGATCCCGTTGCAACATATAAAACTCAACCCCATCAACTTTAACTGTAGTGTCTTGTGAATTTTGTTCCGTGATAAAACTCATCCTGCTGTGAACCGATTCAAAAAATCGCGTATATTGTTCTGTCAAAGTTGGAGCGTCAAAGAAAGTTGATTTTTGATAAAACAGTGAGCCTCTTTCATCTGCAATATAAACATCAACCAGTGCATCATTAATTTCATAGAAACATTGTACTTTCCCCGCTTTATTTTTTTCATAAATAAGAGGAATAATATGTCGGTTTAATGTTTCACTGTCAAAAATTCTTCTTCTATATTTTTCACAGGGCCTGGCAAGTTTATTAAGTAATTTATCGTAAGAACCTATTTTAGAATACAACAAATTATCTCCGTCCATCATAAGCAGATAGTAATCTGTTTCCAGTCCTAAAATAAAATCTATATCGGAATTGTCTTTGTTTGAGTAAAAACAGTCATAGACTTCATCAAATAATTTCTCAACACGCTTTGATATTGAAGAACCCCTGTAGGATGAAAAGCTGCAGGCATTAATAGACGGTGGACGACGACCTTTTGATGGTGGCGACCAAAACACGTGCTCCTTGATAAACTCCATCAAACCCAATATACCACGGTAAGAAAAAACCAGAATTTCATGCCAGCTGGTCAGGCAAACCTGGTCGATTGTTACCGTTAAATTATTTCCTTTTTCTCCATATTTAAAAGAATCGCTTTTCTCACTGGCTATATGCACTCTATCATTTCGACCTAACAGCATAGGATCAACACCGGCATTAAGATAGGTAACATTAGCGATAATTTTAGCTGGTTGGCTATAGTTATAATACGAACCGTCTCTCTCAAGAAAAGATGAAAAAGTTTTATCCAGATTTTTAATCAATAATTCAATTTCTTTTTTACTAAAATCCGAGTCATGTTCATACAACCCTATAACTGTTTTTTGGTTAACTATCTTATTGAAATAACACCAACATAATAACTCAACTAAGTTGACCGATCTTTTTAGCGGTGATGCTGTTGCAATATCTTTTTTTGCTACCGAGCCATGATAAGCCACCCAGAAACCGATATTTTTATCTGAGTATAATTTATGCAGTGAAATATGGGACTCAAAAAGTTGATTTGAAATGCCGCGGTAAAGTAATTCTATTTTACCTGGCTTACGTTCAAATGCGGCGTATATTTTTCGACCCAGAATATTAAGATCAGCCTGACAAATAAGCGTTTTATCTTCTACGTGTTCAGATGAAAAATCAGATAAAAACTGATAACTATTTTTAAACTCATTAACCAGTAACTTTCTCTCATTAACAACCTGTTCAAGCTTCCATTTATTTCTTTCATCGATGAGCACGATGTCGGATATATTCCAGCCCCAGGAATTAATTATTTTTTCTAACAAATTTCGGCGCCAATTTTTGCTGTTATGCGGTTTTTTTTGACTCATAAACTCATTAACTTTTATATAGAAACTTCTTCTCGCCAATAAAAGTCTGGCTTTGTTTTCCTCCTTATCTAAAAACTTTTCTACTTTTTCAAGTATCATAATATACGGATCAAGAACATCAATATCATCTTCGCCGGCATAGACTGATTTTTTAAAATTCATCCCCAACATATTAATATCCGGAAATTCATTCGCATAAGCCTGCATCAGTAATATTTTTAAAATACTTTTATAGGGTGAATTTATCCCCTTGTATAATAACCACAGTGTTGCACCATAGAACTCATTTGCATTTACCGTTCGCAAACCACCAAAATCAATATGACCTTTACTATATACAAATCTTTTTTGTTTTAAATCTTCAACATACTCTTCATATCTAAACTCACACTCTGGTGGAACAAGCCACCAAAGAGGATAAAGCCCGTGTAACAAAACACTTGTTCGATAAAACTCCTCTAGCAATAAGACACCTAGCGCACTACCACTACTTTCTTCTGTTAAAAAACCAAATTCGCCTTCACGTACATTTTTAGCATTAACCAGATAGATATTTGCATCAACATCCAGATCCTGAGCCCATTTCTGTATCCCTTGTGTCTTTTTATGTAGCTCCTCATACGGCAGAGCGTCAAGTGATTCTCTATGGCAAACCCAAATATCAAAATCACTTTTTTCACTGTATGCAATCGTTCCACTACTGCCCATTAAATAAATGGCATCGATATCAAATTTTTTATAAGCCACCTTTTTGTATTTAAAACTACGGGATATACGTGTCGATAAATGTAGCGTATCCCTGTCCGGGCTATACAGAGGGATACCACGCGGTGTGCTTTTAGACACATAACCCGGTAATAATGGATGGTTAACATGGAATAATAACGGTAGTAGCCGTAAAAATTCCTTCTGTGAGGTGTTTAAGTCGGAGTCAATTCTTTTTCTACGTTTTTCATTTACATCGAAAAATCGCTGTTTAATATTCAGAAAATCATAATCGGGGGCTGTTTTACTCATTCCTTATACATCGGCCAGAATGGCTTTTCTCTTTACCTGTTTTTTTGTCAAAAATACAACTCAAATCACAAAAATTACGATATCTTAACAACTTAGAGATGATTGGCGCATAAAACACAAAATTAAGTATACTCATCTGAGTGCAGGCATTATTGATACAGAACAATTATTAATTTTATAAGGGAAATTTCGGCATGTTAAAAAAACTCGATAATTCTGAATTAAGCCAGATTGTAAAATCTTGCCCAATAGGTGTTGCTGTATCTGATGAAAAAAAGGATATCCTTTGGGTCAATGACAGTTTTCAGAGCCATCTTGGCATTACTGCTGAAGAAATTTATGGCATCAACATTAATCAACTTCCTGAATCACTAAAACCACTCTTCCTTTCTGCTTCAACCGTTCATATTCCTGCCAATGCTATTCGTGATGATCAATGGTTTATGTGCAGTCAGGCTCCACTTAATAATAACGGCCATAGCATTCACTATATTACTGATGTTGCATCGGTACACTTATTGTTACAGGAGCGTGAAGAATTAAGATATAAATTAAAAGACGCTTTAGCCGTTGATGATGTCACCGGAATGCCCAATAAAACAGCCTTATTTCAAAGTTTAGATACCCAGATTTCCCGTAGCCGCCGCTATAATAACCTCCTCTCTATTGTTGTTATGCGCATCAATCATCTTGCCGATCTAAATGAAAAACAATCTGCTGCTTTACTATTATTAATCAGCCAGATGTTAAACGATCAGCTTCGCTGGGCTGATATTGTGGGTAAGCTAAGCGGTAATGAATTTTTATTTGTGTTACCAGAAACGGATAGCGCGGCCTGCAAAAAATTGAGCGAAAACTTATCTGAACGTTTAAATAACATAGAAAAACCGGATAGCTTGCCCGCAGGCTTCACTATCAACGCGAATTTTGGTTACACAGAATGGAAAAAAGGCGACGACCTGACCTTATTAATGCAAAGAGCATTGCAACTTGTCGACGAGTAGTACAGGCAGCATGAAAACACTGGTTAGATCGCACTTCTCAGACGTTCAATTTGTTTTCTTACCTGCGCAGGAGCTGTGCCACCACGATGGTTTCGTGCCGCAACCGATCCTTCTAAAGTCAGCACGTCAAAGACATCTTGTTCGATAATGTCTGAGAATTTTTGCAATTCATCTAATGACATATCCGATAAATCTTTTTTCGTTTCAACACCATAAGCAACCGACTTACCCACTACTTCATGTGCATCACGAAATGGCATGCCTTTTCTTACCAGATAATCGGCTAAATCCGTAGCCGTTGAAAAACCACTGCGCGCGGCAGCGTACATATTTTCTTTTTTAACTTCAATTTGCGGCATCATGTCAGCATATAAACGTAAACAACCACGTAAATTATCGACAGTATCAAATAACGGTTCTTTATCTTCCTGGTTGTCTTTATTGTAAGCCAAAGGCTGGCTTTTCATTAATGTTAACAGGCTCATCAAATGACCATAAATACGGCCTGTTTTACCCCGAACTAATTCGGGTACATCAGGATTTTTCTTTTGCGGCATAATGCTTGAGCCGGTACAAAAACTGTCACCAAGGTCAACAAAATCAAACTGTGCTGAACTCCATAAAACGAGCTCTTCTGAAAAACGCGAAAGATGCATCATAATTAATGATGACACCGAAACAAACTCAATCGCAAAATCACGGTCACTCACGCCATCAAGTGAGTTTTCAGCAATACCATCAAAACCGAGTTCTTTAGCGGTAAATTCGCGATCAATGGGATACGTGGTTCCGGCTAATGCCGCACTGCCCAACGGCATAACATTTATGCGTTTACGGCAGTCGGCTAAACGAGCACGATCACGCAGCAACATTTCACACCACGCCAGCATGTGGTGACCAAAACTAACCGGCTGTGCTGTTTGCAAATGAGTAAAACCCGGCATAATGGTATCCACTTCACGTTCAGCCAGACTCAATAAACCTTCGAGTAAACGCTTTAATTCTGCATCAATTGTATCGACTTCATCCCGTAAATATAAGCGGATATCGGTTGCGACCTGATCGTTACGCGAACGCCCGGTGTGTAATTTTTTACCCGTAACACCAATACGATCAGTTAATCGTGCCTCAATGTTCATGTGTACATCTTCAAGTGCCGTTGACCAGGCAAAATTTCCTGACTCAATATCTAAGGCAATATCATTTAATCCATTAACAATGGATTTACATTCATCAGCCGTCAAAACACCAATATGTTGCAACATACGCGCATGTGCAATTGAGCCTGTTATATCCTGTTTGTACATTCGCTGATCAAAGCCCACCGATGCCGTAAATACCTCAACAAACTCATTGGTCGGTGCAGTAAAGCGCCCACCCCAAAGTTTATCTGCCGGATTATTTTTTGATTGATCACTCATAATATACAAACCTGTATCACTGTTTAATAAAGTCTATTTCGGTAAGCACCGTTTTTCGAAGTATAACGTGTTGCCCGCTTCACGCCCAGCGTGATATATAAAAGGAGTGTTATACTTCTTCAATCAGCAAAAAAATAAGAAAAAATTTTGAGTCAAACAGAAACTGACATCGACAAGCTTTTTTTACCCAATTTATGCAGCATTCGCGCGGTATTTTTTGTTGTGCTCATCGCCGAGTTATTTGCCTTTTTTCTCGCGCTCGCCCCGATGGATATAACAAGCACCGAACGCTGGTATAAACTTGGCCTTATTTCGCTTTTTGTACAGTGGTGCACTTTAGCAAGCTGCTCCATCCTTTGCCTGTTTCGCCCCTATCTTGCACGTTTTTCCAATATAAAAGCCGGTATTATTAGCTTTCTTATTGTTCTCACCATCATCGCCATTATTACAGAACTCACTTATTATTTTATTTATGCAAGAACGAGTACGCTATACCCCGAAAACTGGCACTTACATTTTTTCCTCAGAAATATCGCTATTGGTGCAATTTTAACCGGACCCATCTTGCGCTATTTCTATGTACAAAATCAGTGGCGACGTAATGTACGCGCCGAAAATGAAGCGCGGGTGCAGGCTTTACAATCCCGCATTCGTCCACACTTTCTTTTTAACAGCATGAATACCATTGCTTCACTCACCCGCAGCAATCCGGAAAAAGCGGAAATGGCCGTTGAAAATTTAGCCGACTTATTTCGGGTTAGTTTAAGTGATGCACGTAAACAAGTACGTTTAGAGGAAGAACTGGAACTCTGTCAACGTTACCTTGAAATTGAGCAACTTCGTCTGGGTGAACGTTTAAGCGTAGAGTGGGATCTGGATGTTCCGGATGATGCGCTTGTCCCTGCTTTATTATTGCAACCCTTGCTCGAAAATGCGATTTATCATGGTGTTGAGTCACAAACAGGAGGCGGCAGCATTAAGATTGTTGGTAACGAAGACAGCAAAAAAATTAAATTTATTCTCACTAACTCATTACCTGAAAAAAACACGCAACAACGCCAGCAAGGTAACCAGTTGGCGCAGGAAAATGTCCGTGAACGTCTTGCCGCACTTTATGGCGATAATGGAACACTGCAAATAAACGAGTTAGATAACCTCTACCAAGTGATCTTACAATTTCCTTATGAACGCCCTGCACAAATTTCAACTAAGTGAAGCAATATGAAAATTTTAATTGTTGATGATGAAAAACTTGCGCGTGACCGTTTACAGCGTCATCTTCAAGAGCTTGAGCTTGCTGCCGCAACAGAAATTTTTCAGGCAGGAAATGGTCTGGATGCTTTAAGCCAATGCGAACTACAAAAACCCGACATTATTTTACTCGATATCCGCATGCCGGGAATGGATGGCATTGAAACCGCCAATAAACTTTCTGAATTAAAAACGCCCCCTGCAATTATATTTGTTACCGCCTACGATGAATACGCCCTCGATGCCTTTGATTCTCAGGCCATTGCCTACTTATTAAAACCTGTTCGTAAGGAGAAACTCGATAAAGCCATTAAAACAGCAAACAGACTAAACCGTGCCCAGTTACAAAATTTACAGTTAATCAATAATAAAGATAATAAACAAACTTTAAGCGTACATATTCACAGTGGCATAAGACAAATTGAACTTGAAGATATTTATTATTTTCTGGCTGAGCAAAAATATGTCACCGTCAAATATCGCGACTCTGATGTTATTACTCAGGTTCTGATTGAAGATTCCTTAAAAAGTCTGGAGCAACGCTTTGAAGAAAATTTTATTCGGATTCATCGAAACGCGCTGGTATCGAAACGCTACCTAAAAGCCATTCGCAAAGATCAACAAGGTCAGTTTTTAACTGAATTAAAAGGCATTGATGATAAACTTGAAGTCAGTCGCCGCCATGTCGCCAATATTAGAAGTTTTTTAAGCTAAGAAATAAACAAGGACCTTAGTGTGAAGCTACCCATTTATCAAATTGATGCCTTTGCCGCAGAATGCTTTAAAGGTAACCCTGCTGCGGTTTGCCCGTTAGAAAAATGGTTGTCGGATGACGTTATGCTTGCTATTGCAGCAGAAAATAACTTATCTGAAACGGCATTTTTTGTCACAACCAACAATGGTTTTCATATTCGATGGTTTACACCGACAACCGAAGTGAATTTATGTGGCCACGCCACACTTGCCGCCGCTTACGTTATTTTTAACGAACTAAATTATGATAATGAAACTATCTCATTTGACTCAAGATCCGGCATATTAAACATTCGCAAAAATGAATCTTTGCTCACCATGGATTTTCCTGTTCAAGTTCCGGTTGTTTGTGACACCCCCAAAGAACTGGAACTTGCTTTCGGAATAAAACCGGTTGCATGCCTGAAGTCAGATGACTATCTCCTGGTTGTCGAAAATGAATCGGAGGTAATTAATGCAAAGCCCGATCTTAGCCTGCTTAGTAAAGTTGACTTAAGAGGCGTTATCATTACATCACGCTCACGTGACTATGATTTTATCTCCCGTTTTTTTGCACCCAAATATGGAATTGATGAAGATCCGGTAACCGGATCAGCACATACGGAACTCGTTCCCTACTGGGCTAAACGATTAAACAAAAACAAACTTAATGCCCGCCAGGCCTCTGCCAGAGGCGGTGAGATATTTTGCGAATTAGTCCATGACCGCGTGAATATAGCGGGCTATGCCACAAAATATTTACAAGGTGAAATAATAATATAAGGAATAACATGAACGTACTTGAAATCCCCTTCGTTAAAAAAGTCGGAATAACTCAAAACGAAAATGCCAGGCTTGAATTAGCATTTAACCAGGAGTCACATAATCATTTAAAAACTGTGCATGCCAGCGCACAATTTACTTTAGCTGAAACAGCTAGTGGCGAATTTTTACAGACACTCTTCCCCGATTTAGCTGGCAAAGTGATCCCCGTTCTGCGTGATGCAACGGTAAAATTCAAAAAACCTGCAGTAAAAAATATTATTGCTTATCCTTCTATTAACAACGAGGATCGCGATAAATTTAGTACACAATTTGCCAAAAAAGGTCGGGCAAGTATTTCCATTGATGTTGAAGTAAAAGATATTGAAGGCACTTTAACCTGCTCGGCGCGTTATAACTGGTTTATACAAAAAATAGAAAATTAAAACTCACCCTCTTTTACCCTAATTTTACCGGTCCTTAGTAAAGTTCTCCTGTGTAATAAAGCAGGATACATATGCTTAATTAGATTTACTTATATAATAGTACTATAGTATGTACACACCTGTTTTACTTTTAGCATACTTTATACTAACAAGAACAGGACATTTATTAGACATAGTAAATAGTTTGATTAATGTAAATTAAAAATTATCGCTAATGACTTCATTACCTATTAGACACATAAAATACGAGTCATATGCTGAAAAAGAAAAAATCCGATAAATATAAGCCGTTTATTACTAAAACTGACTATGGAATAACAACCTAATTATATAGAGCGTAACGATGACATCAACAACATTTACAGTAGCAAGTATATTTGCGCTAGAAGTGTCTTTTATCCTTCTGGTGATTCTCATTCTACGCATACGAAAACTAAAACGCCTTTTATCTGACTGTGAAAATGAATGTGCTACAGGGGAGCAAACTCAACACGATAAAAAGATAAAAAAAACGGCTAAACAAGATTCAGATGAAACAGCAGAAATAACCGCTGATTCTATGAATGACCAGAAAGAACAGATATATATTGCCCGGATTAAAAACCTGGAAATTTTTAAAGACATGTATATTACAAAACTGGAGGAAAGTCGTAAATTATTTACAAAAATAGATGAGCTGAAGAAAAGTGCAGAATCCGATCCTGCCCCTGACCTATCCTATCTACAAAACAAAATCAATGAACTTGAATTAGAAAAAAATCAGCTAAAGGAATCACTTAACACTTTGCGTGATGCTTTAGATTTGCAAACCAAAGAAACTGAAAGTTTCGAACATGAACAGCAACAAATACTTGCCGAAGTGAAAGAAGAAAATGAATTTCTGGTAGTACAAATTCAACATTTATTAAAACAGGAAGTCGAAACCACAAATGAACTAACAACAAAAATTAAAACTCTTGAAGATGCTCTGGCAGCGGCCAGTGCATAAATAATACACATCAACACCCGACATGGCGGTGTCTTTTATATGACGCAAAAATTTATAATAAAGGATTTTTTTTGGAACTCAGCGGCTTTTCTTTTAACATATTACTGATTCTTTTTTTTGTCGCGATTTTAGCAGGTTTTCTTGATACCCTGGCGGGAGGTGGTGGTCTGATTACTGTGCCAGCCCTGATGATCAGTGGCATACCACCTCTCGCCGCGCTGGGTACAAACAAATTACAAGGCAGTATGGGTACAGCAACCTCTACTTTTATGATGTTAAAACATCGTCGAATAAAATGGCATGACGTTAAAACACTCATGTTATTTTCTTTTATCGGATCTGCTTTGGGATCTATTGCGATTCAATTCATCAATACGGCGACTTTATCTTTTGCTATTCCTTTGGCCTTATTATTTATTGCGATTTATTTTATTATTTCCCCAACACCTGCTCATATAGAGAAAAAACCACGCCTGTCTAAAAAAACGTATCAGTCTAGTGTTGTACCATTGATTGCTTGCTATGACGGTATGTTTGGCCCCGCCACGGGATCATTCTTTTCACTTGCCGGTGTTTCATTAAGAGGACATTCTTTAATTAACGCCACCGCCTTTGCTAAGGCGCTTAATTTTTCATCCAACATTGCTTCTTTAATTGTTTTTTTATTTGCCGGGCAAGTTGTTCTACTCTTCGGAATCGTAATGATGCTCGGTCAGGCAATCGGGGCGTGGCTGGGTTCACATTATTTATTTAAAATAAATCCGCTACACTTACGCCTTCTTATCGTATCAGTATCCATTATTATGCTTATGAAATATGCCAGCGATATTGGCTGGATATAATTGTGAGGGTTTATTTTGTCAAACGTTGACTCCCCCTGTGTTCGTCACTGCTGTCTTAATGAAGAAGATATTTGTCTTGGTTGCTTTCGTAGCATAGAAGAAATTATGCAATGGACGTCGACATCAGATCAAAATAAAGAAAAAATTATACATCTTGCACGCAAACGAAAAACTGAACACGATAATAAATACGGAAAATTCCAGACATAAAGGGAATTAGTGTAAGGTGTATTTTATTACTTCGGGAGATTAACGTTTAGCAATAGAACGAATTTTTTGTGTTGAAGCCTCAATCGCGTTATCAAGCTCGGCGCTGTAATAATGTGAATTGGCGATTCCAACAATTGAAGGCGAAAGTCTGTTACCCCGTGAATCAACTAACACGACTGTTGGCACCATTGAAACATTGTAATCTTCGCTAAACTCAGCGGCATCACGCTCCTTCCCCGTGAAATCGCGTACACTAGCAGTACCATCAATTCGCACTTTGCGAATAATAATTTTTTTATCATATTCAGCATTACGCAACATCGGCTTTAAATAGTCCTCTTCAACTTCAATGCAAAAAGGACAATGTTTCATTGAGAAAAACATTAAGATAGGAAGCTGCTTTTCATTTGCTTCATTTGCGTCAACGTCTAAATTTGCACCCGACTTCAGCTCAACTGGCGGCAGCTCACTATTTAGTTGTTGAGAGGGGTTCTGAGCTGAGCCTTCAGCAATCCAGAGCAAAGAGGCGCCTGATACAACGAGCAAGACAAACATTTTAAATTTTGAGGTATTTAGCGCAAACATTACAGAACTTCTCCAACATGCGAAACCGACAAGTCACTATTTCGTGTATTATAAGCGTTTAACAATATTGGCTCCAAATAGTTCTATAAATTATATTTATACCTATATAACCACGAGAAAAAACCATGTCTGAAGAAACCCTGCGTATTGCAACCCGTAAAAGCCCTCTTGCCCTTTGGCAAGCCAACTTTGTCAGCAGCATGCTGCAACATCATCATCCTGATTTAAAAGTTGAGCTGGTCACCATGACCACCCAGGGCGATAAAATCCTCGATACCCCTTTAGCAAAAGTCGGTGGCAAGGGTTTGTTTGTGAAAGAGCTGGAAACCGGTATGTTAGAAGGCCGTGCGGATATTGCTGTGCACTCCATGAAAGATGTGCCGGTTGAATTCCCTTCCGGGTTACATTTACCGGTTATCTGCCCACGCGAAGATCCACGTGATGCCTTTGTCTCTAATACTTTCAAAACCCTGGAAGATTTACCACAAGGTGCCCGTCTGGGGACTTCAAGCTTGCGCCGTCAATCGCAAATTGCGGCTTTACGCCCGGATCTCAACATTCTCGACTTGCGCGGCAATGTAAATACACGCTTAAAAAAGCTGGATGATGGTGAATATGATGCCATTATTCTGGCCGCTGCGGGTTTAAAGCGTCTTGAATTTGAAGATCGCATTACGCAGTATATTGGTACTGATATCTGCTTACCGGCCATTGGGCAGGGCGCAGTGGGCATCGAATGCCGTAGTGATGATGCACGGGTTAATAACCTGATTGCCCCGTTAGCCGACAATAAAACCATGATTCGTGTTCGTGCTGAGCGCGCAATGAATGCGCGTTTACAGGGGGGGTGTCAGGTCCCTATTGCGGGTTATGCTGAGTTTGAGCATGGGCTGATTATGTTACGCGGGCTGGTTGGACAGGTTGATGGTACAAAAATTATTCGTGCTGATATTGCAGGGCCCGCTGACTCAGCAGAAGAGTTGGGTGTTGTGCTTGCAGAAGATTTACTGTCGCGCGGCGCTGACAAAATTTTAAACGAGCTCTACGACAAAGCATAATCAATGACCGCTCACATCGTCATCACACGCCCTGCTCATCAAGCTCATTCGCTTATTGAAGGCATTAAAGCGGCCGGTGGCGATGTCACTCTGTTTCCTACAATCGATATTCTTCCCAGCCCGTTAGAGCAAGAAAACAAAGCGCTCATTCAGCATATTGGTCGCTACGATATAATTATTTTCATTAGTGCAAATGCCGTCGAGCACGGCTTAACTCAAATTCAGGCAATTTCAGCACTCCCGACCACCGCTCAACTCGCAACAATTGGCCAAAGTAGTGCAAGAAGCCTGTTTCAAAGGCTTGGAAAACACCCCGATATTGTGCCAGCCGGCAAATTTAATAGCGAAGGCTTGCTTGAAACAAAAGCTATGCAAAATATTTCAGATAAGAATATTTTGATTGTTCGCGGCGATGGCGGTCGGGAGCATTTAAAGCAAACACTGCAACAAAGAGGCGCAACTGTCGACTACCTGAGTGTTTATCAACGCATTAAACCGGCTTCAACTAATGCGGAACTCGAACAACATTTGCAGAATAACCAGATAGCCGTTATTGTCATTACAAGCGCACAAGGCTTGAAAAACCTGGTTGAAATGGTCGGCGAAAAGGCACGAAAGCTGCTCTTACAAAGACCGTTATTACTGATCAATCAGCGCCTGATCGCTATTGCTAAAGAACTTGGTTTCAAAAGTGATTTATTTATTGCGACACAAGCGAGTGATGATGCAATAATAAAAACACTGCAACAAAAAAAATTATTGTCATAAGTTAAAAAGACGAATGGAAACATCATGACAGAGACGAATAAAAAACCTGAGCCGGCAAAAAAAGCTGAAAAAAAAGTACCTGATAAAAAGGCATCAGCAAATAAAGCAAAAAAAAATAATACGCCATCAAACGCGGGGGTTTATTTATTAATTATTATTGTCATTATTGCTTCCGCCGCAGGATTTTATTACCTATGGCACCAGCAACAACTCTCTGGCGACAAACAACGGGATTTTAGCGCCACTATCGAACAAAAACTTACCCGCTATACAGATAATTTAACGCAACAACAAATTGCGACAGAACAAAAAACTGAGGCTAAAATTGAAAATCTCTACTCAGATCAAAGCAACCTGCACGAAAACCTCAGCAAACTTATACAGAATAATAAGCAACTTCGTAAAGACTGGTTACTCGCAGAAGCAGAATACCTTATTCAGCTCGCCAATCATCGTTTGCTGCTCGAAAAAGATGTCGCTACCGCTGTAGTTGCACTAAAAGCCGCTGACAAACGTTTAGCAGAAATATCGGATCCCGCACTACTAAACATTCGCGGTATTATCGCCAAAGATATACAAAAATTAAGTAACATAAAAGTGATTGATATAGCAGGACTATCCGCCACGATTAGCGCCTTAAGTGACAATATTGTTAACCTCCCTTTAAATACACCCAAACCAGACACAAAACAAACAGCTAAGGATGAAAAGAATACGAAAAGTTCTGAGGTAAAAAGTTTAAAAGATTTACCCGCTGCAATATGGCAGGATATTAAAGGACTTGTTGTTATTCGCAATCACCAAAAACCAATCCAACCATTGCTCTCTTCAAGCCAGCATTTTTACTTAACACAAAATCTTGCATTGTTATTAGAGCAATCACGCTTAGCATTATTAAATAGACAGAACGCGATATACCAGGAACGTCTCAGCACAACCAGGAAATGGATCTCTCAATACTTTGATACTGAACACAATGTTACACGCAATATGTTGAGCAGTATTGATGAGCTACAAAAAAATGACATTACACCCAATTTGCCGGATATTTCTGCAACGTTTTCGATTATTAAACAATATCGTTTACATGGTAAACAACCCAAAGCGGATGAAGGTTAAATAAGGATTATGAAATATTTAATTAGCTTCTTTGTCATTATTCTTATCGCTGTCAGCGCAGGATTATTTGCGCATCAGGATGCGGGCTATGTGTTATTTTCAAGAGGCCTTCAAACAATAGAAATGAGCTTATCATTATTTGTCATTTTACTCATAGTCACTTATCTTTCCGCTTATTTTTTAATTCGCTTTATTGCCCGCACCTGGACGATGCCGGGACAATTGAAACAATGGCGTATTTCAAAACAAGCTAAAACATCACGTAAACTTTCCCTGCAAGGATTAATTAATCTGTCACAGGGGCAGTGGAAAAAAGCAGAACGTTTATTAACACGCTCAGTTAAAAACAGCGAAATGCCTCTGTTAAACTATCTTTCTGCTGCAAAGGCCGCGCAAAAACAAAATGCACCTGATCGGCGTGATCATTACCTTGCACTTGCACACCAGAGCATGCCGAATGCTGATTTTTCAGTAAAACTCACCCAGGCAGAATTACAATTTGCTTACGGGCAAAATGAGCAGGCATTAGCAACATTAGTTCACTTACATAATCTGTCACCTAAACATCCTCATATAATGGTTTTATTAAGCCAGCTTTATCACCAGCTTAATAGCTGGGAAGATCTTAAAAAGCTATTGCCACAACTGAAAAAGCAAAAAGTATTTCCTGCAGAAAAATTATTGGCCATAGAAACGGAAACGTACATTGAATTGATTCAAAAAATTAATTCAAAAAGTGAGTTGGATAAACTACAACAATTATGGAAAGATATTTCTAAAGAGTTAAGGAGCAATAACAAGTTAATTGAAATATATTGCGACAAACTTATCCAGCTTGAAAGCTTTGATGAAGCTGAAATAATTATCAGAAATATATTAAAAAAAGAATGGTATCCCAATCTTGTTGGACAATACGGCTTAATAAAATCTTCACAACTTGAAAAACAATTAACTTTTGCAGAATCATTATCAAAAAATCATGATAATAACCCCGTATTGTTACTCACCTTAGGTCGATTATGTATGCACAACGATCTATGGGGAAAAGCTCGCGCTTATCTTGAAGCAAGTATTGGCAACAAAGAAACATACGAAGCGTATAAAGAGCTCGGTTTATTAATGGAATATTTGAATGAGCCCGCTTTAGCCGCGGACTACTTTAAAAAAGGATTGTTTCTTTATCCTGCTTAATATTTTTAATACGGCAAGATGATATTAAGCGTTATACTTTATATTTAGCATATCAGACAACGAAGAGGCTTCTCTTATTTTTAGCTGTATACTTTATACACTGACCTCAGTCTTTTTGATATTCAAAGGCATCTGAATAATAGTGATCTAAATCTAAACCATTTTTTACAAATTCATCCCGTCCAGCATAAACCATTGCCGGAGCACCTGAACCATAAATTTCATGTTTACTGAGATCAGGATAGTCCTCCATGATCGCGTTATGCACAAAACCGGTCCGACCTGACCAGTTATCTTCTGGTTTCTGCTCAGACAAAACAGGGGTATAACGAATCAAAGGATTTTGTTTGCTCCAGGACTTTGCAAGTTCATCCATATATAAATCTTCTTTTGCCCTGACACCCCAATATAAATGAATCGGGCGCTCTAGCCCTATTTTTAACGCGTGCTCAACCATACCTTTAATCGGCGCAAAGCCTGTTCCACCGGCCATTAAAATTATGGGGCGCTCAGATTCCTCGCGCAAATAGAAGCTACCAAGAGGGCCTTCAATCCGCATCATGTCTTTTTCTTTCATTTCATCAAACACTTCACCGGTGAATTTCCCATCGGGGATATGTCTGATATGTAATTCAACAAACTCATCATCATGCGGTGCGTTTGCTAATGAGAAACTGCGGTGTTTACCATTTTTGAGTAAAAAATTAATATATTGACCGGCAAAAAACTGTAGCCGTTCTGTCTTTGGTAAAACGAGTTTAATTAAAATAACGTCATGATTAAGCTGTACTTTTTCATGCACACGACAAGGCAAAATTTTCACTTCAATTTCTTCTGAGCCGCTAATCTCTTTCGACTTAATAACAACATCGCCCTGCGGTATCGCTTTGCAAAAAAG
>Ga0316207_10002372_pt1 | contig 19564 bp, 20 predicted proteins | sample 6weekpyrite_MG_FD_204943 | JGI IMG/M metagenome (GOLD analysis project Ga0316207, IMG submission 204943) | Microbial mat bacterial communities from mineral coupon in-situ incubated in ocean water Damariscotta River, Maine, United States -... | ecosystem: Environmental > Aquatic > Marine >...
GCGGCAAGCTTCTTATAAGGATAAAAGGTCATGCTTGGCTGTTGAAAGAACATCAACAGGTTTAAGAAAAAAAGGATCAATAGCAATCGAATAATAATGATATGTGGTTTAATTTTCACGTCACTATTCAGCCATTCAGTTATCTCGAATGAACAATCAAACTAAACCAATAGAAACCAATAGGGTCAGACTCCATTGAAACGTCAATTATGTGTCAGAACAATCGAGTGACCAGAACCCTTTAGGGTTCAGGGAATACTTAACGAAACCCGAAGGGGTGCTAAGTGCTGACCCCTTGATTTAGATAATCAATCAATTGCAAAACAATATAACAAGCCGGCACCACCCGAGCTTTTGAGTGCATCCTGACTGCACCCTCTGCTAAAGTGCGAGAAGTTCCAGGATCTGGCCCAGTTATCTGGCATCGGCCCGGTTACATCGTGATGCCCCACCGCGGCGGCGCCCTCTTCATTTCTTGTCCAGTTACCACAGGTCAAATCCATATGCGGTGAGAACGCAGTGCCGTCCGCACGCGAGCCGGTGAGAATATCGTGTTTGTTGGGCTTATCGCCGCGCCCGTTAATAACTTCACCATTTTCGCTGAGCGCGGTTTGCTTGTTGATATTGTTATCGCTGTGCAGATGTTGCACGTCACGCGCAATCAGTACACCTTTGGCATTAAACCAGGGTCCTGTTCCAATCCGATCGCGGGCATGCACCGAAGCCGCATTGTTTTGTGGATTCTTTGGATTATATCGACCGCTCTTGCTCAGATAAGCACGCCACGTCTTGCTACCGGCCCCCGCGTCCGAGGCAAGATCCTGGCAATGCTCATCGGCACCGTCGATCCCACCAAAGTTGGCGCCGTCGCCACCACCCTCACTGGTAATGAAAAAGCTCATCGGACCGGTCATGGTGCTCTCTTTTGTCGCATCAGGTGTTGCCGGCGACTTGCTCGGTACCGGGGTGCCCTTATCCTCATCACAGGCGCTGACCAATACCAATAATGCAGAAACCAAAATAATTCTTTTCACCATGACCTCCAGAAATTTTGTTTACAGTTTTGTTATCAGCGACAACTAAGCATTGAGCACGCTGCGTGCGCCAGAACATCCACCACGGCACTACTGAATTTTATTACTCGCACAATGAAATGGCAGAAAACATCATATGCCCATCATAAAGGCTCGCGGACAATAATAAAATATACTTCTCAACCAATAGGGTCAGACTCCATTGATCCTTTATTTTATCAATTCACCCAATGAAGGGTAAAAAACACCCAGCCGAGAATAAAAAACAGACCACCCAGTGGTGTAATTGGGCCAAATATTTTCTTTTGAGTTAACGCCAGCAGATAAAGTGAACCACTAAAAAGGATAATACCAACACCAAAACATACAAACGCCCAGGTTAAATACATGCTTTGCTCAATACCCTGGGCAATCAGCGACAATCCAACCATCGCGAGTGCGAAAGAGTGATAAAACTGGTAATCGACACCTGTTTTGAAAACAGACAACATATCGGGTGATATTTTCTTTTTTAAGCCATGAGCGGCAAATGCGCCCAGGATGACCGATAAGCCGCCAGATATCCCGGCGATGAGCATAATTAATTTTGCCATAACATTATCTCATTATTGTTTTTATCTATATTAGTAAAAACTGTGCTTTGACCCATTTATTTTATTCTATTGCGAACCTTCCAGATTTCTAACAAAGAAGAAGGTTTGTTTTGAGTCTTTTTGTTTATAGAGCATTGCAGGTCGTCGCCCTGTTTCTTGCATTTCACCTGTTTCTTCGAGTACATCTGCATTCAAAATACGACGCCTAAATGATTTGTGATCAATTTTATTATCTATAATCACTTCATAAACGCTTTGAAGTGCTTTTAATGTGAATTTCTTTGGCATCAAATGTATAGGCAATGATGTATACAACACTTTATCTCTAAGCCGTTTCGTGCAACCTTTTAAAATTTTACCGTGGTCAAAAGCTAACTTATCTTTTACTTTACCATCAACTACTTTTGACCATTTAATATCCTTCGCACCCTTGCCAGCTTCGAGAACGATATTATCTGAAGGAAGTAATGCAAAGTACACTGTCGTCACAGACCAACCACGCGGATCACGTGTTTTATTGCCTATCGTTTTAAACTGCTCAAGATACGGCGTCTTAACTCCAGTCTTTTCGAGCAGCTTACGCTTCGCTGTATCGATAATATCTTCATCATTCTCAAGATCGACATAACCACCAACTAATGACCACTTGTCTATAAATGGGTGGTTCGCTCTTTTCATCAGCAATACATGCAATGCATCATCGAACACACTGTAAATGACTGAATCGACCGCCGTGCTAGGGCGGTCGAAATCATTAGGATTATATTCCTTGAGAAACTGCTTTTCTGTATCAGGCTTCAATATCATCACCACCTTGCAACTCTACAAGGGCTACATCCAGGCGTTGTCGTATTTCATCCAATGTATATTCTTTCATTAATTTACCATCCAGGAACACACAGTCTAACTCGCCCTGCTCTTCCTCTCCTATTGTTTGTTGGTCATAAAGAACATAACGACTATCCTCAATCTCAACACGAAGTAAGCCCTTTGCCGATTTTTTGGTCCCTGCATCGGTTAATGGATCTTTGAAGATATCTCTTCGCTGCCCATTCACAACACCGCTAGTCGCCTTCATCGCGAAACCATAATTATCTCGTGTTGCAAACTGGTAAGTATAAGAACCAATACCCAATACCACGTTTCCTGATGCAAAGCCTTTTTCTTCAAGCCCTTGCACAATCTTTTCAGCTCTTTCTAAGGTAATAGAATCACCATATATCAAGCCAATGTGTTGATCGAGTAATTTATAACCTTTCTCAGTCGTTGTGCCACCAAACACATCCCATAAACACTCTATCGCTCCTTTGTACTGTGGGCTGCCTACTGGTGCATCTTTATCCCCACAAATGATCTTAATCGGATCGCCACTATCTGGCCTGATCACCACCTTACCTTCTCTGGCCATCACATCATCTTTCAAAATGGTAAGGTACTCGGTGATCACCTTCCAAAAGTCCCAGGTATCTGAAACTATTGAAACAATACCCGACGGATACGTCTCATTGATCAGACGTTTAAATGTCTGGATCTCTTGCTGCTGTTCACCCATACACATAACAGAGTGTTCCGTTGCAGGAACAGAGAAACCAACCGGATTCTTCGTCACATCAGCACCATAGTAATCTTCCACAAAGTCTATTGCAGGCACTGTGTCCGTTCCCCAAAAAGAAGTAAGGTGAGCTGCACCACTCACTGCAGAATCCTGCAAGCTAGACATGCCTCTGAACGAGAAATCATGTGCCTGAAACTGCACGAACTCCGCATCACTTCCCGTTATTGCCGCATATTTACTTAACAAACGTTTATATTCAAACGCTGTCGTAGCAGAAGTCATTGGTTTCCACAGGTAAGCCGATATCACTGACTCAATATAATTGGTTAACCAAAAAAATTCAGGCTTCGTATTCACAATCGTCAATACAGGTACCCCAATTGGCACACGTGCACCCTCAGGTAAGGCCTTTATTTTTAATGGCAAATAACCTAAATCGTGCAAGGCCTCAATGTGCTCCACAGAAACAGCCTCTTTCCCCAATGAATAGTCCATCCGGCGTTTATATGCACGAACAACCTTCTTCTTATCTTTATTGAAGAACTGTTCATTCCATACCTCTTGCAAAAAATTCTTTATGAAGTACTGCAATCCGAACATGACCACTTTACTGTCATTTCCCGATGCAATCACTTTTGCAAGGCGGTTGCTTCGTGGCGTGAAATTTGAATAAACCTCGGTCGTGCCTGAAGGATATTGACTTCTGTGATCGGCTTTATAAAAATCAATTGCTGTTAATGGATTAATATTCATTTAGCTATCCTCCAATATAGTTAAAAAATCATCTTCTACTGCGTCTTTATCCAAGAACGTGTGGTAACAAAAAACATGTTGAAAATTTTCCTTCAATACATCCAGGCCTTTGGAAAATATTCCATGCGTTACGTACAAATAAAGCTCACCTGCCCCAGCATTTTTAAGTGCCTTCGCTAGTTCAGTAAACGTACGCCCACCATCACAAATATCATCAATAATAATAAATGGCTTACCCGCAACCCCTTCTGGAATATTTGTTGCGGTGATGCGACCATTGGTCGCGTCTCTCGTTTTTGTACAAAAAATCACATCCAGACCACTTGCCTTCGCGACCTCACGCGTTTTGTTTTCCGCTCCTGCATCAGGTGAGACCAAGGTTAATTGCTTTTCCTGAATATCAACCATGAGTGAGCTACTCGCCAAAATCTCTGCCTGTGATATGACGATGACGTTATTCAATAAATCAGTTGTCACCGGTGAATGTGGGTCATAGACAGTGACGCTGTTACATTCAAGGCTGTTAATCATCTTTGCCATTACCGATAAGCTAAAGGCTTCACCCTGGTTACAAATTCGGTCTTGGCGTCCATACGGAAAATAAGGAATGGTGAGATCAATAGTGGTCTCAGTGTTTTCACGCCTTATTGCATCGACAACCATCATTAATTGCATAATGTCAGCGGCGGAATACAAATAAGCCGTAATACGCGTGCTCTCACTAATGGGGATCCCAGCAATACTCACATGGCATTCACCGCCATTAAAGGTAAAGGCCTCAATCGGAGCATTATTAACAATGGTAGTCATATTGATACTCCTTTTGAGTGAATTAATAGTGGCCCTGTGCCAGTTATTAAATTGTGGCACAGGGCCACTATTGTGTCAACCCACAATTCAAACAAAGTTTATATTGGCCTTTCAGAGGTATGGCGGTGCAGGATTAAGGGGGCGTGGCCCCTTGATTGATAGAAGAAACCAATAGGGTCAGACTCCATCGAAACGTCAATTATGTGCCAGAACAACCGAGTGACCAGAACCCTTTAGGGTTCAGGGAATACTTAACGAAACCCGAAGGTGTTCTAAGTGCTGACCCCATTGTTCTATTCTATGCTGAGTATAAAATCGTGATACTTTAAAGGGGATATGCAGCACACCATTTTACGCCTTTGCCTGATTGCACTCCTGCCTGGCCAGCTGCAGGCCGGACCGCTGTTTGATGCCCATCTGCACTACAGCGCACAGGATGCAGCCCACTATAGTCCAAAGCAAATCATCGACAAGCTTGATCGCAATGGACTTCGCCATGCCGTGGTCACCGGCACCCCTGCCTCGCATACACAAACGCTCTATGAATATGCCCCTGATCGTATCGTGCCCCTGCTCGGCGTCTACCGTGATCACCATGACAAGGCCAACTGGCCAAAGGATGTGAGCTTACCGGCCCGTGTTGAAACCGCACTGCAAAAAGGCCCCTGGCGAGGCATTGGCGAACTTCATATTTTTGCCAAGGACCGTCACAGTCCGATCTTTCGCCGTATTATCGAATTAGCCGCACAATACAAACTCCCTTTACAAATCCACGGTGATCCCGCTGTGATCGATACCGTGTATGACATCGCACCCGGGCAGGCCGTGAGCTGGGCCCATGCCGGCACCTACCCCTATCCGGAACTCATCGCGGACTACCTGCAGCGATATCCGAAACTCTTTATCGATCTCTCGGTGCGCGACGAGCGCATTGCCCCCGCTGGCCAGCTCAACGATGACTGGTATGAACTGTTCATCCGTTTTCCAAAGCGTTTCATGATCGGTGTGGACACCTACAGCCTGTCGCGCTGGCATGACTTCGATACTGTCGTGGCGACGATACAAAACTGGCTTACACAATTACCCGATGATGTGGCTAAACGACTGGCCTATGACAATGCAGCAGCCTTCTTTGCTAAAGCAGGGAATATTAAAAGGGCTGAATAATAAAAGAATAAAAGGGGTCTGATCGCTTTTATTTATATTAGAGAAAACTAAGATCTGACCCCTGTTTTATTATTCTTTTTACTTTAAGGAAGAAGGGTCAATCGTTAAACAGGTTTGCGGCATTGCCATAAGCGATTTTCCGGGCGACCACAGTAGGCAATTGCGACAACCAGCCTCGTGCTTCCGCTGCGTGTTCTGTCAATTCAGCCCAGCGGTTGGGGGTATACGTATCCATGCCGACTAGAAAGCGTGCCGAGTGATCGATTAGTAGCGCATGCCATTCAGTGGTGAGCTTTCCTTCTTCGTTGGTCATGCCTTCACGAAAGGAGAGTTCCAAGTATAGTTTCGGATGTGTGTTCAACAAGGCTCGTAATCTTGATACGTCGACATCAAACCCAGTATGTGCCCAGATCACCGTGTTGTCTGGCACTTGTTCAAAGATGAGCACTAACCCCTTTTCATTCGTATGGGCCAACACGACCAACTGATGCTTGCGAACAGTCTTCAGTACCTCGCGAACAACGGGCCTTTTCGTATCATCACCAAAAAGATGAAGTTCACCTATTCCACGGTATGGAATACGTTGCAGGTGTTTTTTTACATAGGCAGGCGCATCAGGATCTTTGAACCAAGTATATTGGCTGAGATTGTCCTTATAAGGACGCAGGAAAGGCACTACTCGTTTTGGATCAGCTTTATATAGACGTTCGGTACCATCCGTAGGCCAGCTGGATACAATTGCCCGAGTTATTCCGGCTCGTGTCAGGTATTCCAACGCCTTGGCGGGTGGCAACGGCTCCCATACATCATGGTTGTAATGGATATGTCCATCAAAGATAGAGATGCGCTGCTCTTCTGCAACAATTAGCGCTGAGGGTAACAACAAACAAATAATGAGTTGGAAAACACGCATTTAAATTAAATCACTCCAAGCCCTTTGAGAAACTAGGAGAAACCAATAGGGACAGCTCCATTGATCATTATTTTCCAAACTATTCTTTCACTACTGAAATACTAATCTGAGTTTCACTGCCCATGGAGCCGATTGAAACATTGGCCTTACGTTCATTCTTTACAAACAGTAATATTGAATTTGGACCCATATTCATTGTTTGCGACGCGGTCCAGTCTTTGGCAGCCATTTCCTGTTTAAAGGTTGTTGTGACTTTATCTTTATCATCACTGCTCGTCATTACCACGCTAAAGCCCTCCGGCATCTGTATTGAAGAAATAACTTTGGCCGCGGGGTAGATCAGTATATCGTCAGGAAATTCTTTAGGTAGCTTGACATCTTCGCCACCCATCATAGTAAACTGGCCCTCTTCCATCTCCCCCTTGATGGTTATTTGATTCTTTGCAATATCCACATCAGTATCTCCCCCTGTGGATTTCTTGAACATCTCTTCAACCGCCTTCTCCTCAGCAGATTGACCACAGCCAGCAACCAGGGCCACAAGACCTAATATAAACAATGCTAGTAATCTCATGCGTTTCTCCTTATACGATTTTTAAATACTAGAAACCAATAGGGTCAGACTCCATTGAACTCTAATGCAAATAATTATCGTTCGTCACTGAGCCCTTTTATTATTCCTTATTTAGTTTTTTCTCTGATGGTCCTGTTATCAGTTCAGTCTCTGTGATTCCAAGAAGATCCTGCAAGTATTCTCTAAGGGCCATAAGAATAAAAGCAGATTCTGCAAATATGAAGATTGCTAAATATAAAAGGATAAGGATATTTGAGCCTGGAATATGATTAGTACTAAATTCCACAGCCTCACCCTCAGCTGAAGGAGTACCGAATTCAGATATAGTTATTAAATAAATCTTCTCCTTCGTTTCTTTATCAGAGTTCTCGCCTACGCTTCTTATAGTTTGTTCTTCTACATACGGTCCAATTTTATCTAATGCCATGTCGTAAACTTCATGATAAGCAAATATATTCCCCACTGTCGCGAGAATTAAAATGAAAGGGAGCTGAGAAAGTACTGCTGATCGATTTCTAGAGTAGAGCTTTCCTCTATTTCTTCCTAAGATCATATCTGATACATGGAGATATTCACCATATAATCCCCTCGCAATGCTATGTCTAAGAAAAAAAATATAGCCCAATATCAAAAAACAGAGTAACGGAGTATAAACCATAAGAAGCTTCCTGTGAGGCTCAAACACAGGTATCCAATCCCACAAAGCTACAGGGATAGGAAGGGCTGCGACTACAATAGTCGACACTCCCATATATTTTTTAAAGTACTCGGCAAATGCCTTGACGCGTTTAGGTTCAACAGGTTCTGGGCTCATCACACATCTCCTTGTCCTGACAGCTCAATGTTTTATATGGGTCACGTAGAACCAATAGGGTCAGACTCCATTGAAACGTCAATTATGCGTCAGATCAATCGAGTCTGACCCCATTGATATACTTGCGAAAATTTGTCATGCAATCCCCCGCCTAAATAGTTCTATTTACATTATATGCATGCGTCAAAGTCGCCCGTGAGTTTACGACATTCGGTCCAATCTATAGCTTTTAGATTCCATCTCAATCTTCAACATTATCATAATATTTTCGACTAATAACATCTTTCACTTGCCTGAGATTCCTGGCTACTGTTTCCTTCAAAATATCCTCTGGTGACATACCATCCTTTGCCAATGTTCGAATCCTTCGGACATCATCATCCGACAACGTATCTTCTCGTGAATTAATATAATTCAGGTAATTCTCTTTAATACCCCAATATTCTGCCATCCAGGGAGCCGGTTTCCCTTTACGTGAAAACTGCCGAATAAGTTCTCCAGTGGCCTCATCACGTTCTTCTGGAGAAATATCGATATCTTTGATGATTTTACATTTATGTAGTTCACGTATACCTTTATAACCACCCGGGATCATATTAAGACCATGCTCTCCCGTGACAGTCTCATGCTCATCAATTATACCCTCTTCCCAATTATAAGCTTCGTCTTTGGTTAAATTAACGTACATTAAGGTCGAGCTATACAGTGCGTTTTCAATTCCAAAATTATCTTTCCAAGTTTGATGGAATCTTCTTTTACTACCCTTTTGCACTTCACGCATATGCTCATCAAATCGTTGCAACCAATTACGTCCCGTAATCCCAAAATAGTAATATTCCTTAGCATCCTGTCTTGCAGGGATTAAAAATTCATCCCTGGTTTTTATTTCATACATGGAAACACGTTGAGGCTTAATATTCTGCGCAACAACATGCAAATAACACTGATATCCGTTATTGGCATCCCCCCAGCCTTTTAATAAATACTGTAACGGAATCGTAACTATCCAATGCGTGCCATTTTCGTAAGCAAATTCTAAATGAAGCTTAAAAGGTTCAATTGTTGGTCTATCGATCGTTGTACACATAAAGCCTTGTCTAGCCATATGAATCACTATACTTATGTCGAATTTCTTTACTGATTTATAAAAACGTGATTTTTTGCCTGTTGTTTTCTCGTTATGCTTAATCAGCTCATCAATAATGTCTTCATGGCCTGATGTGCCTTTATTTGTAATGTCGAGATATTCTTCGAGCTGACGCTCTATCGGGATACCAGTATGTTTTGGCAATAATGATTTACAATTACGGAGATCCAAATATTTTGGCTTCATGGCGAGTTAAATGTAGTCTTTTCCCAGGTTTTTAAACCATTCCATACAACTTTAAACATGATTTTTTTATGTCTGTTATGCATGTGTTTATGGACATACATTATAGGGTACTGCCCCCTTTCATATTATGAATTCACTTTATCATGGATTCTTTGTAAATCGACATTTAGGAAAATTCTCACACCCTAAAAATTTCGAACCTGCTTTAGGGCCTTTCCTCGCTGTTCTCTCAATTAAATCCGAACCACACTTTGGGCAAGTTGTAGTAGAATTGTGTCGTTTTCGCAAAGATTTAACATGATCATAGGTAGTGAGCATAGACTCTGAAACATGTCTTTCAAGTTTCTCTACAATCCAATCAACATCTTCAGGTTCAAGTATCTCATCACGAAATGTTTTAATATACTGTCCCAGACCAGATCTTATAACATTCTCTGGCAATTCAGTTTTAAACTTACAGTTACCTATAAAATAAATAACTGTATGAATTGATGATTCATCAATCTCTAGATATTCAGCGAGTATCTTTTTCTGTCTAAATGTTTGGCGAAGAGGATTCTGAAATGAATATTTCTTACGGTATAGTGTTTGAGTCCATTTAGGCTGCCTCTCAGATCCGAATATCCAGCCCTTCATATTCTTTGTTTCTACTATAAATATGCCATAGGGAGAGACTAAAACATGATCTATCTGCGTTGTTCCGTTATCTGTGGGAATGATGACATCATGAAATTTTCGGTAAATATCAGCATTAAGATAAAGCCACATAGTAAATGCAGTTTTCTTCTCACCTATCCAGCCTCGAAGTATTTTCATAGCGCATGCGCACCATCGTTAGAAAAATTACTACTCTAATTTAAGACATAAAAGGGTACTGACCCCTTTTATTTCTGACCCCTTTTGAGGGACCCCTTTTGAGTGATTTGTTATGCATTATTATTAAAACATGCACCCATTAGCATACGGCCAAATGGCGTTATATCAATTTTCCCTTTATTTATCTTTAATTCTTTATCAGGACTTGATTTCTCTATAGCCGCAAACATTTGTTTGGCATTTTCTTCTAAGGGCTCATAAATATTTTCCCCAACCATCCATTGGTCTTCTCGAATTTGAATAACACCTAGACCTTCAAGATTACTTAAATATGCATGAATATTACTAGGATATGTTAGATCATTGAGGCAACTAATCCCCGGTTTCATTGGGTCAAGTTCATTCCACTCATTTTTTCCTTTAAACATTAGGCGTACATTTATAAAAGGAATTCCAGGCATAGTTTTTATAGATTTAATAAGGATGGCCTCATCTGGTGATAAGTTGTTTATGATACCAGCGAAGCTTGGATGCGCCTGATTGGCTAGTTTAGTTTGTGAAGCCTTGGCAAGAAGTTCAATATACATATTACTGATTTCTTCGTTTGTAACATAAGAAATTTTTTCTGCTATGGGTACTCCAACTTCAGGAGGTACTTCACAAACATCTTCTTCTGGCACGCTTTCCATCTTAACTCGGTATTTTTCTAGATTAATTTCTAAAGTAATTTTTGCACGTTCATTAAGTAAGGCGACCGGCCAAAGTGCTGTGTTCCCCAAACCTAATACCGTGTTAAGCGCTTTACCCACTTGCTGCACGCCCGGTTTTGCCAAATCACCGTACACTTCCTTTAGTATTTCAGGAGATTTCGCAATTTCTTTAAGCCATTCCATTTCTTCCTCCATTTAATGCATAACGATTGAGCTCAGCGGCGAACGTAGGCTGGAGTGATTTATTAGGTAACAAGTACATCACTCATCTCCTGACTTTTGTTTAGTGCTGCCCAGCGTTGCTTTTAAGTCTCTTATGCTCTTTTTTCTTTTCTCTTTTTCATCAGGCACAACATACAGTTCATGGAGAATTGTTTTTAGTGTTTCAAGAAAGAGTATTAAATGTTGGGAATCCCATTTTTCCCAAGATTGCTCATGAACTTGATCGCTGGTCATATCTTTAATATGCGCAAGGATTTCAAATAATTCTGGATCTATTTCAGGATGACCATCTCTAAGGTGCTTAATTTTTTCATCATAATTATGGCCTTCTGCTTTTTCCCTAATTAGAAGCTCATAAATTGCTTTTCTGGTGCATGCAGATGCGCCTGTTAAGTAATTCATTTTTATACAACCTTCAGACTCAGCAATTAGCTCTCTAATTACATTTGGTATGCGGGAATCAACGACAAAGAAAGAGCTAGGCACGGAGTAAAATATTTCTGAATCTATATCAATATCATCTTTAAAATGTGTAGCCGTCCATCCTTTATGCTGCAATTCATTAAACGTGAGATGCATAGATACTTTTTCGCAACTAGAACATTTAACTTTCCAGATTGCGCATCTTTTCGAATTTGACCAGTCGAATGCATTGGTTTGTAAATAGCTATACTTTACATTTCGCCTATTACAAAAGGGACAGTTGTACACTGTATCATCGATGAAATATTTAAGGTCAAGGTGTGAACTATCTGCCATTTGTCGATTCTCTTTATTGTTACCTAACGGTTGAACTCAGCGGCGAACGCAGGCTGGCAAGGCTTTTGCTCCGCAAAAGGCGTGACAGACAAGTGCGTCCGATGGAGTGATTTGTTAGGCACAAAATTTGTAATAACTTGACACCACCAAACCTAAAAATAGTGAAATTAAAACTATTCTATAAAACCACAGCCTTCCTGACGCAGCTCTCGAGTTACCGGAAACCCCTGTTTTTCTGCCAGAGACAGCATCATTTATATATGTACTAATTTGAATTTCAGTAAAATGTGTTTTCCCTTCTTTGCTTAATTTCTCTATTTCAAGAATTGCGTTTACTGCACCTTCTAGCAAGCGATTGTAATACTTAAAGTCTAAAACCCATATTGCAATCCAAAACACTATTAGGAAAAAGAATACTGCAGCCACAAGCCCCCAATTATATTCATTTTCAACACTACCCTTGCTTAGAATACCAGCGACTGTTGCTATACCTGCAACAGCGCCTAATGCCTGTGTTCTTATCTTTACAATCAAATCATTAAAATGCATTGCAATACTTTCGTATTTGTCCCATAACTCAAATAATGGGATACCTTCATCACTTTTAACTTGATTATCAGACATACTGTTCATCCTTAATATTGTGCCTAACTATAAGAAAAAATGGGTCAGTACCCTTTTACCCCTGCCCGTAAACCCCGAGATAGCAAGCACACCTACCCACTCACTGCCCGTGCCTGCATTGCTACTTTTTTAGTGGAAATGCGATCTTACGGATCGCTTATTGTTCTTACCCGTTAACAGCCAATCTCCTCTCATCCAACGCACAAGTCAAACAAAAAGCCCGCAATAGCGGGCTTTTAAACTACTTAAGTATTGGCGCGACGATAAGGCCTTGGAGAAACAGCCGGCCTTAAATGCGGGAGGCGTCCTTTAACATCGCCGCCACGTCCTTGTCTGCCCGGTAACCGGCCAGCGTATGCGCGGTGATCCCCTCTTTGGTCGCATAGTTGGGATCGGCGCCGGCGATCAAAAGCCGTTTGATCATCGGCTTGTCATTTGACAGCACCGCTACCATTAACAGACTCCAGCCCTCTTCGTTGGCAGCCGCATTGGGACTGGCACCATTGGATAACAGGTTTTCAACACAGGTATAACGAATTTCACTGACACAATACGCCAGCGCGGTTAAGCCGTTGGCACCTTTTGTGTCCACCGAGATCCCGCGCCGCTGCTTGAGACGTTGATACAAATCACCCATGTCAGACTTCTCGGATAAATCCGCGATGATCCGGGCTTGATCGTTATACAAGGCACGAGAACGCCGGTAATCCTTATCCGCGGAGTCACCTTCGCCATAGTTAAAATACAATGAACGTACGAGCAATACTTTTGATAACACTTTGTTTACAAAATCTTTTCGCCCACAGCTCGAGCTGGCCGCCGATTTCGCCAACGTTTTAGATTTTTCTAACTCGCGCTCATAAGTCACCAGGTGCGCGGCATACTCCGACAGGTAACAACCCTCGTCGTTAAAATCCTTGACTCGCACTGCGTGGACCTCACCCATTTTTTTAACATCATACTTTTGCTTTAAATAATTGAGATACAGTCGGTAGGCACCGATCAGCGCCCGATCATTACGTGTGCCGGTGCGGCCCGTTTTAATAACCTTGTCAAAATAACGATACGCCTTATCCTTTTGATCGGTCTTGATGTAAAGCTCACCCCAGTTGGTGTACAGCCACAAATTATCCGTGCCCAGTTTTTCAGCCAATTCAAACTCTTGCTCAGCCTGCTCATAACGCTGCTGGTGCGTGTAGACATAGCCCAACAGCACATGGGTATTGGCGTAATTGGGATCCACGCTTACCCCCTCTTGTAAGATTTGCTCAGCGGATTTGAACTTAACCTTCCTGTTTTTCCTCTGCTTCATGTGGTAGCGGGCCAGCTCAATATAAGCCTCCCGGTTATCCGGATCGTCATAAATCACCTTGTCCAATATGGCTTTGGCTTGCTTTAGTTCATGAACGCTTCTTGCGCTGTCGAGCAGCGTGGCCGCGCGAGCAACCGCCGTATGCAACCCATACTTATCATCCGTGCGGACTAAGACCGGTTTCCCCAATTGCCAGTCAATCACTTCGTCCAGTTTTGTTTCAATAATTACCGCATCGTTGGCATCTTTGAGTTGAAGCTTAATATTGGTCAGCGCACTTTTTCTTTGTAGCGAACGATAAATTTTGATAAACGCAGTCAGCTTCTGCCTGCCTGGCTTAATGGCGACATCTGAAAACATACTGGGTTTATTCCCTGAATCTGAGTAAAACTCCGATTCATAACTGAAACTGGCTAAACCGCGCTTGCCGTTGTATTGAAGATCCACTTCAATGTTAACTCTACTGCCGTAATTGGGTTCTGAGGAAATCGGAAGAAATTTGACACTGTATATTTTATTCTCAATGTCCTGTTCTTCAATTTTCTCAACAATGCCTCGCTTGGCCTTTCGCTGTGCATCACGAAATTGGCCTCGCCTTTTCTCTATGGCTGATTTTTCCTTTGTGATCTCTGCCAGCTCATCCGGGGTCAGCTTATACGATTCACCCGTTGTAAAATCATGGTATTCCGCAAAGGAGGGTGGTAACCATGATGGCTTTTTCTTATCCGCTGCAACACTGCCTGTACTGACCATCACAGCCGCGCAAAAAAGGCTGATGAGGACAAGGGGTGCATATGATCGATTGTGTGTGTTTCTTATCATAGTTATTCCTTTCACATCGCTGAACGAAGTCGACTATCCTGTCTGCCTAAACGCGGTTCTCTTTTTGCGTGGGTAAGCGCTACTCACCGCCTGGCAGACATTATCCTTGATGGGACAGTGTCTAACCATGTCCAGCATAAGTCAAAAAAAAGCCCGCATTAAGCGGGCTTTTCAGCAAATGCTTACAAAATTAATTAGCCTTAAGCCTTTTTATAAATCTCCGCGCCAGTCTCGGTAAATTCCTTCGCCTTCTCTTTCATCCCAAGATCAATGGCGATCTCAACCTTCTCACCTTGCTCCGCTGCATAATCCCTCACCTCTTGTGAGATCTTCATGGAGCAGAATTTCGGCCCACACATACTGCAAAAATGCGCGACCTTGTGCGCCTGCTTGGGCATGGTTTCATCATGAAACTCGCGTGCCTTTTCAGGATCAAGGCCTAAGTTAAACTGATCTTCCCAGCGGAATTCAAAACGGGCTTTGGAAAGTGCATTGTCTCTAACCTGTGCACCCGGGAAGCCCTTGGCCAAGTCACCTGCGTGCGCGGCGAGTTTGTAGGTGATGATGCCATCACGCACGTCTTGCTTGTTGGGCAGGCCGAGGTGTTCTTTGGGCGTGACGTAACAGAGCATCGCACAACCGTACCAACCGATGTTGGCCGCGCCTATCGCTGAGGTGATGTGATCGTAACCCGGGGCGATGTCGGTGGTCAGTGGGCCGAGTGTGTAGAACGGCGCCTCATAACAATCCTCGAGTTCTTTTTCCATGTTCTCTTTGATCATTTGCAGTGGTACATGGCCGGGGCCTTCGATCATCACCTGGCAGTCATGTTCCCAGGCGCGCTTGGTCAGCTCGCCTAAGGTTTCCAGCTCGCCGAATTGCGCGGCGTCGTTGGCATCAGCAATACTGCCTGGGCGCAGGCCATCACCGAGTGAGAAGGACACATCATAGGCCTTCATGATTTCACAAATGTCGTCAAAGTGGGTGTAAAGGAAACTTTCTGTGTGGTGGCTTAAACACCACTTGGCCATGATGCTGCCACCGCGGCTGACAATGCCGGTGACACGTTCGGCGGTCATCGGCACGTAACGCAGTAACACGCCGGCATGAATGGTGAAGTAATCCACGCCCTGTTCGGCTTGTTCAATCAAGGTGTCGCGGAAGATTTCCCAGGTGAGGTCTTCGGCGATGCCGTTAACTTTTTCAAGCGCCTGGTAGATCGGCACGGTGCCAATCGGCATCGGGCTGTTACGCAGGATCCATTCACGCGTTTCATGGATGTTTTTACCGGTAGAGAGATCCATCAGGGTGTCGCCGCCCCAACGCGCGGACCAAACCATTTTCTCCACTTCTTCTTCAATGGATGAGGTCACGGCGCTGTTGCCGATGTTGGTGTTGATCTTAACGCGGAAGTTACGGCCAATGATCATCGGCTCAATTTCCGGGTGGTTGATGTTGGCCGGGATAATGGCACGGCCCATGGCGATTTCTTCGCGAACAAACTCCGGGGTGATTTCATCGGGGATATTGGCACCGAAGTTCTCGCCCTGGTGCTGGCGCAGCAAGGATGCATAAGCCGGATCGGCGCGCATTTCCGTGAGCTTGTTGTTTTCACGAATGGCAACGTATTCCATCTCCGGGGTGATGATGCCTTTGCGCGCGTAATGCATTTGCGTCACGTTTTGGCCTGCCCTGGCACGGCGCGGCGTACGAATGTGTTCGAACCTTAAGTGTTTGGTTTTTTCATCATTGGCGCGTTCCACACCAAATTCTGAGCTGGGGCCATCGAGCAGTTCGGTGTCCGCGCGCTCCTCAATCCAGGGATCGCGCATGGCGGGCAGGCCCTGAAGCAGATTTATTTCTGCTTCAGGATCAGTGTAAGGGCCCGAGGTGTCGTAAATGGTGATCGGCAGGTTGGGCTCTTCGCCATTGGCCGTTTGAGTTGGCAGGGTCGCCACTTCACGCATCGGCACCTGGATGTCCGGGCGTGAGCCCTGCACGTAAATCTTGGTGGAGTTAGGAAACGGCCGGGTGATGTCTTCAGACAGTTGGGCGGTTTTTTTTATAAATTCTTCTGGGATGGCGCTCATGCTTGCTTCCTTACCCGCTCATGGGGTCTTAAACGAGGGAAGCAACGTTTACAGCTTCCCTTCGCCGATGTTAATCAGATCAGGTTCTAAGAGTGTTTCTCAACCTACCCCTATATATAGAGTAGGTACCCCTAGCCGAGGGCTCATCATAAACGATGCCATGGCCCAGTACCAGTGTAGTGCTTAAAGCCCTTATGAATTATACACTTACGGTTTACAGGGAAAGCGAGCCTATATGGCTATAAGCAATTCCATTGCAGTTTTGCTTGCCTGGGGTGTGTAAACTTCATACTCTTTTGACCGCGCAATCAACCGCCTTACGGGGATACAACAATGAGCAACATGGATCACACACTCGCCCGCCATAACATGGTGGTACAGCAAATTCGCCCCTGGAATGTGAACGATGACACGGTGCTGGATGTACTCGAGTCGACCCCGCGCGAACACTTCGTGCCGGCGGATTGTGAAAACCTGGCCTTCTCCGATACACCTATTCCACTGGGTGGTGGCGAGACCATGATGCCACCTGTTATCGAGGCGCGCATGTTACAGGCCCTGCAGGTGCAAAAGTCTGACGCGGTGATGGAAATTGGTACCGGTAGTGGTTACATGACGGCGCTGCTCGCCAAGCTGGCCCGCCATGTGCACAGTATTGAAATTAACCCTGAATTTAGCGCCGCCGCAGCTCACAACCTGGAGCAACACGGCATTATCAATGTGAGCCTGGAAGTCGGTGATGCCTATCAAAACCGCAGCGAAAACAGCGCCTATGACGTGATTGCCGTGACCGGCTCCATGCCCATCCTGGAAGAACGTTTTCAGACATACCTGAAAGTGGGTGGTCGCCTGTTCGTGATTATTGGTGAGGCACCGGCAATGGAAGCCGTACTGATAACCCGTGTTTCTGACAATGAATGGCAGCACGAGTCGTTGTTTGAAACCGGGATCACCTCACTACAAAACGCCCCTGCGCCACATCACTTCGAATTCTAAGTCGCATTTCCCAATATTGGGCTGAATTTTCGGTATAATCTTGCTCACAGGGACGGGATGACACTCGCCGAGGTTCCAAGTGCAAGAGTTCAGCGCCACGCAATTACAGCAATTTTTACAAGACACTAGCAATACGCCGCTGTTACTCGATGTTCGGGAAGAATGGGAATATGAGCGCTGCCACCTTGAGGGCTCATTGCTGATCCCGATGCGGGATATCCCTAATCAACTCGATGAGCTTGACCCACTGCAAACCATCGTGGTGATCTGTCATCATGGTATTCGCAGCCGCCATATCGGGATCTGGCTTGAGCGCGAAGGCTATGACAATATTATTAACCTCTCGGGCGGTGTCGATGCCTGGGCGCGTGAAGTCGATCCGGCGATGGAAATTTACTAGGATAAAGTATGCGTTTACCTTTTGCTTCGAGTGTTTTATTAACTGCCCTCTCGCTACCCGCTAGCGCAATGGCTGGTGGCCTGCTTGATAATTACCTGCTTGCCCGCGATAACGACCCGCAACTAAAAGCCGCAGATGCAACACGCCTTGCCCAGGGTGAAACCAAGGATCAAAGCGTGGCCTTGTTGCTGCCAAACATTTCACTCTCAGCCAATACTGATGATGTGGAAACAGACACCGACAGTAACTTTGCCTTTAACCCGTCACGCCAGGAAAACTTTAACACTAACGGTTATAACCTGACCCTGACACAACCGGTTTACCACCATGATCACTGGGTGGGACTGCGCCAGGCTGATGCTACCGTGGCACAGGCCGAGGCCGATTACGGTGTGGCGAAACAGGATTTAATGATTCGCCTTGCCAGTAGTTACTTTGACTTGCTCGCCGCGCAAGACAACCTTGATTTTGCCCGCGCTGAAAAAGAAGCCACTGCGCGCCAGTTAGAACAGGCCAAGCAACGTTTTGAAGTGGGCCTGATCGCCATCACCGATGTGCATGAAGCACAGGCGCAATATGATTTAACCGTGGCGCAGGAAATCAGCGCCGATAACCTGCTAGCCAATGCGCGTGAAAGCCTGCAGGAGATCACCGGGCAATACGAACAAAACCCGGCCCTGCTGCAAGATGAGATCCCACTGCTCAGCCCGGATCCAAATGACATCGAACAATGGGTAAAACAGGCCACCGAACAAAACCTCGGATTAAAATCAGCCGAGTTTGCCAGCAACGTGGCGAGTGAAGAAATTAACCGCCAACGCTCGGGCCACTACCCTACCCTGGACGTGGTCGCGAGCCGCAATATTTCTAATTCCAATAGTAGCTTTGGTAGTGAAAGCGAAACTGACCGTATCTCGTTACAACTGAATGTACCGATCTTTGCCGGTGGCGCGGTTAACTCGCGTACACGCCAGGCCGCTTACCGAGCTGAAGCTTCTAAACAAACCTTGCTACAAACCCGCCGCAGCGTGGTGCGCCAAACGCGTAATGCTTACCTGGGTGTAACCGCTGAGATCAGCCGCGTGATGGCGCTTAAGCAAGCGGTTGTTTCCAGTGCCAAGGCCAATGAAGCCACCCAGGCTGGTTTTGAAGTGGGTACACGTACCATTGTCGATGTACTGTTGAGCCAGCGAGAACTGTTCCGCGCCAAGCGTGACTATGCCCGTTCACGCTACGATTATATTTTGAATACCCTGCGCTTAAAACA